>ENA-ORMS01000121-ORMS01000121.1-human-gut-metagenome-genome-assembly--contig:-NODE-121-length-87034-cov-11.187206_pt1 | contig 87034 bp, 94 predicted proteins | sample MGYA00242104_ERZ508997 | MGnify/ENA primary metagenome ERZ508997 (study PRJEB26280, sample SAMEA2338704) | human gut metagenome | biome: human gut; feature: human-associated habitat; material: faeces...
GACCTAACATCGGTCTTATTAACTCACTTGCATCATATGCAAGAATTAATGAGTATGGATTTATTGAGGCTCCATATCGCCTTATCGATAAGTCGGATCCACAGAATCCAAGAGTAACAGACGAAGTACGTTACCTTACAGCGGATGAGGAAGATGATTTCTATGTAGCACAGGCTAATGCTGAACTTGATGAGGACGGACATTTTGTAAAGAATTCCGTATCAGGCCGTTATCGTGAAGAGACATCAGAATTCCCTAAGAGCAAGCTTGATCTTATGGACGTTTCTCCACGAATGGTATTCTCAGTTGCTACATCAATGATTCCTTTCCTCCAGAACGATGATGCTAACCGTGCCCTCATGGGATCTAACATGCAGCGTCAGGCCGTTCCTCTTCTTACAACAGAAGCTCCTGTTGTAGGTACAGGTATGGAGTATAAGGCTGCTGTCGATTCAGGCGTATGTGTTGTCGCTAAGGAAGCAGGTGTTGTTGAGTATTCAACATCTAAGGAGATAGCAGTCAAGACTAAGGATGGCAGAGACGTATACCGCCTTACTAAGTTTGCAAGAAGTAACCAGAGCAACTGCTACAACCAGAGACCTATTGTATTCAAGGGTGATAAGGTTGAGAAGGGACAGGTTATCGCAGACGGACCATCAACTAAGAATGGTGAGATTGCATTAGGTAAGAACCCTCTCATCGGTTTCATGACATGGGAAGGTTACAATTACGAGGATGCCGTACTTCTTAGTGAAAGGCTTGTTCAGGATGATGTTTACACATCAGTTCATATAGAAGAGTACGAGACAGAGGCAAGAGATACAAAGCTCGGACCGGAAGAGATTACAAGAGATGTTCCGGGTGTAGGCAATGATGTACTTAAGGATCTTGATGAGAGAGGTATTATCCGTATCGGTGCCGAGGTTCGTGCAGGAGATATACTTGTAGGTAAGGTTACACCTAAGGGTGAGACAGAGCTTACAGCAGAAGAGAGACTTCTTCGTGCAATCTTCGGTGAGAAGGCAAGAGAAGTAAGAGATACATCACTTAAGGTGCCTCATGGTGAATATGGTATTGTTGTTGATGCTAAGGTATTCACAAGAGAGAACGGAGATGAATTAGGACCGGGTGTTAATCAGACAGTCCGTATATATATTGCCCAGAAGAGAAAGATTTCTGTTGGTGATAAGATGGCCGGCCGTCATGGTAACAAGGGTGTCGTTTCAAGAATACTTCCTGTAGAGGATATGCCATTCCTTCCTAACGGAAGACCTCTTGATATCGTGCTTAACCCTCTGGGCGTGCCTTCACGAATGAATATCGGACAGGTGCTTGAGATTCATCTCAGCCTTGCTGCGAAGGCTCTTGGATTTAATATATCAACACCTGTATTTGACGGTGCGGATGAGCATGATATTATGGATACTCTTGATCTTGCCAACGACTATGTTAACCTTGAATGGGATGAGTTCGTTGCTAAGCGCAAGGGAAAGATTGATGACGAATTATTTGCTTATCTTGAGGAAAACAAGGATCATCGTGCAGAGTGGAAAGGTGTTCCTATCTCACGTGACGGTAAGGTAAGACTTCGTGACGGACGTACAGGTGAGTACTTCGACAGTCCTGTTACTATCGGACACATGCATTACCTTAAGCTGCATCACCTTGTTGATGATAAGATTCATGCACGTTCAACAGGTCCTTACTCACTCGTAACACAGCAGCCACTTGGTGGTAAAGCCCAGTTCGGTGGACAGCGTTTTGGTGAGATGGAAGTTTGGGCTCTGGAGGCTTATGGCGCATCTTACACACTGCAGGAGATTCTTACAGTTAAATCTGATGATGTTATCGGACGTGTTAAGACTTACGAGGCAATTATCAAGGGTGATAATATTCCTGAACCGGGTATCCCTGAGTCATTCAAGGTACTCCTTAAGGAACTCCAGTCACTTGCACTTGATGTTAAGGTTCTTGATGAGAATGGTGAAGAAGTTGATATCATGGAGAATGTTGATTATAGTGAAGGTGATTTCAAGCGTATCTATGAGGATGCCGGAATGAGCTATAAGCAGGATGGTGACCTTGGAGATCATGGATATACTGCACAGACAATAGGCGAAGAAGGCTTTGAGAATGAAGAGCCTGAAGAATCATCAGATGATGTTGTACTGGATGATTATGATGATGATTACTCAGGTGATGAAGAATAAGAAGGGAGTGCGGGAAATGTCACAAGAAACAACAAATGAAACATATCAGCCAATGACATTTGATTCTATCAAGATTGGTCTTGCTTCTCCAGAGAAGATTATGGAGTGGTCTCACGGCGAGGTAACTAAGCCGGAGACCATCAATTACAGAACACTTAAGCCTGAGAAGGATGGATTGTTCTGTGAGAGAATCTTTGGACCGAGCAAAGATTGGGAATGTCATTGTGGAAAATATAAGAAGATCAGATATAAAGGCGTTATCTGTGACAGATGTGGCGTTGAGGTCACTAAGGCCAGCGTACGTCGTGAGCGTATGGGACACATCGCACTTGCAGCTCCTGTTTCACATATCTGGTATTTTAAGGGAATCCCAAGCCGTATGGGTCTGATTCTTGATCTTTCTCCACGTGTACTTGAGAAGGTTCTGTACTTCGCTTCGTATATTGTGCTTGACAGAGGTGAGACTAATCTTGCCGATAAGCAGATTCTTTCAGAGGCAGAATACAGAGAAGCATGCGACCAGTACGGAAGCAGTGCTTTCAGAGTAGGCATGGGTGCGGAAGCTATTATGGAACTTCTTCAGAAGATTGATCTTGAGAAGGATTCAGCACAGCTTAAGTCAGAACTTGCAGATGCTTCAGGACAGAAGAGAGTAAGAATAGTTAAGAGACTTGAGGTTGTAGAGGCATTCAGGGAGTCAGGTAATAAGCCTGAGTGGATGATACTTACTGCAATTCCTGTAATTCCACCGGATTTAAGACCTATGGTCCAGCTCGATGGTGGACGTTTTGCTACATCAGATCTTAACGATCTTTACAGAAGAATCATTAACCGTAACAATCGTCTTGCAAGACTTAAGGAACTCGGAGCTCCTGATATCATTGTCCGTAATGAGAAGAGAATGCTTCAGGAAGCAGTTGATGCGCTTATTGATAATGGTAGAAGAGGACGTCCTGTAACAGGTCCGGGTAACAGAGCTCTGAAGTCACTTTCAGATATGTTAAAGGGTAAGCAGGGACGTTTCCGTCAGAACCTCCTTGGTAAGAGAGTTGACTATTCAGGACGTTCAGTTATCGTTGTAGGTCCTGAACTTAAGATATATCAGTGTGGTCTCCCTAAGGAGATGGCAATTGAGCTTTTCAAGCCTTTCGTTATGAAGGAGCTTGTAACAAGCGGTAAGGCACATAATGTTAAGAGTGCCAAGAAGATGGTTGAGAGACTTGAGACTGAAGTATGGGATGTACTTGAGGATGTTATTAAAGAGCATCCGGTTATGCTTAACCGTGCTCCTACACTTCACAGACTTGGTATTCAGGCTTTTGAGCCAATCCTTGTAGAAGGTAAGGCTATAAAGCTGCATCCGCTTGTATGTACAGCATTCAATGCCGATTTCGATGGTGACCAGATGGCTGTCCATCTTCCACTTTCAGTAGAAGCACAGGCAGAGTGCCGTTTCCTTCTTCTGTCACCTAACAACCTTCTGAAACCTTCAGATGGTGGTCCTGTTGCCGTTCCTTCACAGGATATGGTACTTGGTATCTATTACCTTACACAGGAAAGACCGGGAGTTAAGGGTGAAGGCAAGTATTTTAAGAGCGTTAATGAAGCAATCCTTGCATATGAGAACGGAGTTATAACACTTCATTCAATTATCAATGTTAAGGTTCAGAAAGAGAATGCTGAGGGCGAGATAGTTGAAGGTGTGATTAAGTCAACACTCGGAAGATTCCTCTTCAACGAGATTCTTCCACAGGATCTTGGTTTTGTTGACAGAAGCAAGCCTGAGAATTTCCTCGCACTTGAGGTCGATTTCCATGTAGGTAAGAAGAAGCTTAAGGCTATCCTTGAGAAGGTTATCAATACACATGGTTCTACACGTACAGCAGAAGTTCTTGATGATATCAAGGCTATCGGATATAAGTATTCAACAAGAGCTGCCATGACAGTTTCTATTTCTGACATGACAGTGCCTGAGCAGAAGAAGCAGCTTATTGCTGATGCTGAGAGCACAATCGAGAAGATTGCCAAGAACTATCGTCGTGGTTTCATTACAGAAGAAGAGAGATATAAGGAAGTAATAGAGGTTTGGAAGGAGACTGATGCAACTCTTACAGATGCCCTTCTTTCAGGTCTCGATAAATATAACAACATCTTCATGATGGCTGATTCAGGTGCCCGTGGTTCTAATCAGCAGATTAAGCAGCTTGCAGGTATGCGAGGACTTATGGCTGATACATCAGGTCGTACAATCGAACTTCCTATCAAGTCGAACTTCCGTGAAGGACTTGATGTACTGGAATACTTCATCTCAGCCCATGGTGCCAGAAAGGGACTTTCTGATACGGCTCTTCGTACAGCCGATTCAGGTTACCTTACAAGACGTCTTGTTGACGTTTCCCAGGAACAGATTATCCGTGAGACAGACTGTGCTGAGAACCGCAAGGAGATTCCTGGCATGTATGTAACAGAGTTCACGGAAGGCAAGGAGATGATTGAGTCTCTTAAGGATCGTATCACAGGAAGATATCTTGCTGAGGATATTAAGGATCCTGCAACAGGTGAAGTAATTGTTGCTGCTAACCATATGGTTACACCTAAGAGAGCTGAAGCTATCTTGAAGACAGGTATTCAGAAGATTAAGATCAGAACAATCCTTACATGCCGTTCACATATCGGTGTATGTGCCAAGTGTTATGGTGCCAACATGGCAACAGGCCAGGCTGTACAGGTAGGTGAGGCAGTTGGTATTATCGCTGCACAGTCAATCGGTGAGCCTGGTACACAGCTTACTATGCGTACTTTCCATACCGGCGGTGTTGCAGGTGATGATATTACACAGGGTCTTCCTAGAGTAGAAGAACTTTTTGAGGCAAGAAAGCCAAAGGGACTTGCAATTATTGCTGAGTTCGGTGGTGTTGCCACAATTAAGGATACAAAGAAGAAACGTGAGATTATCATTACAGATAACGAGAGCGGACAGTCAAAGACATATCTTATCCCTTACGGTTCAAGAATCAAGATTCTTGACGGTGCTGTTCTTGAAGCCGGTGATGAGCTTACAGAAGGTAGCGTTAACCCACATGATCTTCTTAAGATTAAGGGTGTACGTGCAGTTCAGGATTACATGATCCGTGAGGTACAGAAGGTTTACCGACTTCAGGGTGTTGAGATTAACGATAAGCATATCGAGCTTATTGTACGCCAGATGCTCAAGAAGATAAGAATTGAATCAGCAGGTGATTCAGAATACCTTCCTGGAACAACAGTTGATGTTCTTGACTTTAATGAGACTAATGAGAGACTTGAAGAAGAGGGCAAGGAGCAGGCAGTAGGAACACCTATTATGCTTGGTATTACTAAGGCATCTCTTGCGACTAACTCATTCCTTTCAGCAGCTTCATTCCAGGAAACAACTAAGGTTCTTACTGAAGCAGCAATTAATGGTAAGGTCGATCCACTTATCGGTCTTAAGGAGAATGTCATCATCGGTAAGCTTATTCCTGCCGGTACAGGACTTCGCCGTTACCGCAATGTTAAGATTGATACAGGTCGTGTATACAATGAAATTGAGAATTATGACGGTGATTATGAACTCAATCTTTCAGAGGATACAGATGATACTGAAGCAGATGCAGCAACAGTTGCAGCTGATAATAGTACAGAAGAATAATTACAAAGCTGCCATTTCGGAATAACAGTTCCGCAATGGCAGCTTTTTTACATGCAGATGAAGAATAATAGGCAGATATGTTTATTGAAAAATCTGGTGCTATCTTATATAATTAATTAGAATGTATATGAACATACATACAGACAATAGGATATGGAGGGAAGGTTTATGAAAAAATGTATAACCTGCGGACAGGAGATTAAAGACGATGCATTATTCTGTCCGTACTGTGGAACACGCAATCAGGGGGATGAGCAGGGCGCAGCCACAGCACAGGACACAGTTCAGGACACTTCAGTCAATGATAATCAGGCTGAGGACAGTTCTGACGATACTGTGACAACGGATGAGGCGGCTCAGAACATAGCTAATGATCCATTTGCATATAACAGGATGAATCTGAGGCAGGCACAGCAGGTACCGCCGATGCAGCAGTATCAGCCGCAACAGCAGGTGCCGCCGATGCAGCAGTACCAGCCGCAACAGCAGGTACCGCCGATGCAGCAGATGTATCAGCCTCAGTATGGCACTGCCAATACAGCATGGCAGGATACTAATGACCAGCCTTTGTCAGTTGGGGGCTGGATAGCAACGATGATAGTCCTCATGATTCCGGTTGTTAACTTTATAATGCTGCTTGTATGGGCATTTGGATCAGGTAATAAGAGCCGCAAGAATTACTGCCTTGCATCTCTTATAATTGCTGTAGTGATGATAGCGTTAATTATGGTGTTTTATATTGCTTTCGGATTAAGTGCGGCATCGGCATTTAACACAATGTACTACTAGAATGCAAGCGTTATAAGAGGATTTATATGAGACCTGCATATACTGCAATAACAAAGCAGACGGATAATCCATTTCTCAATATGTATAAGATGGATGCAGTTGACAGGAATGGAAAGACATTTGGATATTATTTTGCAACCAGAAAGAATGACGGGGAACTGGCCTGTCAGACAAGTGCCACATCGCCCGATGGTGCTGTTATATATGCTGTAACAGAGTGCCCAAGCGACAGAATTGTGCTTATAAAGCAATACAGGTATCCGCTGGACAGATACATATACGAACTGCCGGCGGGCCTTATAGAGCCTGGGGAGACGATAGCAATGACTGCCTCAAGAGAGCTTAAGGAAGAGACAGGTCTTACATTCAGGGAATATGAGGGAGGTCTGGAAGCTTTTAGAAGAGCTTTCTTTCAGGCACAGGGGCTTTGCGATGAAAGCAACGCTTTGACGTTTGGATATGCGTCAGGAGAGATTTCAGATAAGAAGCCTGAAGCGTCTGAAGCAATAGAACCGGTGCTTGCAGATAAGAGGGAGGCACTCAGAATATTGCAGGAAGAAGAGCTTTCGATACGATGTGCATACATGCTTATGCAGTTTGTCAATTCTGACCCGGAAAAGCCTTTTGCTTTTCTCAATCCATCTCTGTAAAATACAAAATACCGGCATACAATTCGTAGTATGAATAATTCTTTATTACGAATTGTATGCCGGTATTTTCGATATGTGTCAAATATTATCTGTAATCATATTACTTCTTTTTATTTTTCTTAGATGATTTTTCTTCAGCAGCTCTTCTTGCCTTATCTTCATCCAGAGTCTTCTGGGCTTTGTCTCTTAACTTAGCCATAAATCCTTTCTTCTTGGCAGGAGCAGGAGCAGCCTTGCCACCACGGACTGACTTGAGACCAACAATATAGATACCGCTTACTTCAGCCTTGACCTCAGCTTTAACAGGAAGTTCATCGAATACCTTATTATCAGCAATAAGGGTCATTACCTTAGGACCAATCTTAGCCTTAACAATAGGAAGCTTAGTGCGTCTCATGTACTTAGGGGTCTGATCCATTACAATCTTAGGAAGACCTGCTTCCGACATCTTCATTATCTTTTTGTCAATTATGAGCATTGACATAACCTGCTTGGCTGCATCAATCTGTGCCTGCTGTTCTTCCTGTCTTTTACGCATCTTATTGCCGATGATAAGAAGGGCAATGAAAAGTGCTGCGAGAACAACGAGGACGACAATTAAAACAATCTTCCATACTGCCATTGTGTAAATTCCTCCATATACGTAATTCTGAACGTGATTATCCAATTTATCAAGAATAACCATACTTAATAGTTATACTACATTGCGGGCTGTAACACAAGTATCATTTTATACAAGAGACTGATTTTTCTCGTACATTTTGAGCATGATTGAATGTGTATAAGCACCGATTGCCTTGCGGTCTTCTTTTGAAAGAGTGGTGAGGTCTATTGGTGTGCCGAATTCAATAATGGTGTGTGTACGTCTGATGAATGGAAAGTGATCTTCGAATGCAGCTGAGGTATTATTCTGAACCATTGGAATAATAAGGCAGCCGGATTTTTCGGCAATCTTAAAGCTTCCTTCTTTGAACGGCATTATGCCGTCACCTTTATTGCGTGTACCTTCAGGAAATATTACCATGGAGATACCGGCTTTTACTTCATCAATGCCTTTCAGTATTGTCTTAAGTCCCTCTTTGATATTGGCACGGTCAAGGAAAAGGCAGTGAAGATATCTCATCCATACACGGAGAAGAGGAACTTTTTCGATCTCCTTTTTGGCAACGAATCCTGTAATTCCGGGCATCATGGAGTATGAGATGATTGTATCAAAAAATCCGCGATGGTTACCGATAAAAAGTACCGGTTTGTCTTTTGGAATGTTCTCATATCCGATTACGGTTGTGTGTATACCGCCAATAAAACGTATTATTTTGAAAGCTGTCTGCACGATTCTTAAAGAGCTGATATCCTTAGCGTGGGGATTAAACTTTCCTATCAGCCACTCAATGAGAAAAAGAGGAATGCTTATTATAAAAAATATAATAAGAAAAATGATTATCAGTAACGTTCGTATCATATCTGTACCTTCCTTTTTAGTATTTTATGAAATAAGCGGTGTCCGTTATGAATGAACACCGCTTAAATTAGTAATCAGATTAACGATTAGTACGGCTTACCGGAGAGTTATTACTGCTATTGCTTCCGGAAGAGCCGCTGCCTGTGCTTCCGGCGGCAACAGTACTCTTTGAATTCCCGGAGGAACCTGTTGCTGCACCGGACCGGCTTCCTGATACCGCAGACTGCGTAGGTGACGTCACGCCGGTTGTACCCTGAGAAACTCCGGGCATCACTGTAACTGCCTTGTTATGCATGGTACAGAGATTACTCAGATAAGAATCTGTTATTGTATATTCAGCATCTCCTACAGGGTATTCAGCAGCATCCTCTTCATTAAGAATACTTGATGAAGGCTTTCTTATAAATATCTGTGAAGATGTTGCGGGACAGAAGGAGCTTGCTGCCATTCCGGACAAATCACATACATTGACACGTACGTGTGTATCGCAAGTATCTTTTGGCTGATTATCCTCCGCAAAGTATTCGGAGATAACCTGACTGCCTCGCGGATCTGCGTCACACAGATCGTCCACGGCAAGCTTTCCTGACTGCGAGCAGACATCAGATAACTGGACAATATTGTCAACGGAAGGAAAATCCTTTGTCTGAAGCCCCTGATGTATCTGGGTCATTATCTTGGACCAGATCTCACGGTGCTTATAATTGCTTGTTTTCATTGTTGTATTGTCATCAAAACCTATCCAGATTGAAGCTGTGTAGTATGGTGTATAACCGCAGAACCAGATATCTCCGTCAGCGTTGGTTGTACCTGTCTTACCGGCTACAGGCTGGTTAGCTATAGCAGCTGCAGTACCGGTACCTGACTTGATTACATCTTCCATTGCGTTGGTAAGCAGCCATGCCGTAGTCTCCTTGAAGACACGTCTTGTCTCAGTCTGTGAATTATCAATTACAAGATTACCATTCTGATCATATACCTGAGTATAAAAAACAGGTTTTGTATAAGTGCCGTTATTAGCTATCGCAGAATACGCTGCAGTCATGTCAAGGTTCGTAACACCCTTTGTCATGCCACCGAGTGCAAGGGACTGGACAACATCATGTACACCGTTAACAGCATCCTTTGGAGATACCAGTGTGGTAAATCCAAGCTTCTGCAGGTAGGTAAATCCAACCTGTGGAGTTATCATAGTAAGAACCTTGACGGCCGGTACGTTACGTGAACGCTTAAGAGCTTCACGGACAGTTATAAGACCCAGATAGTTCTTCTCATAGTTAGTTACAAGCTTAGCCTCGTCACCCTGATAATAGTAAGGTGCATCATCGATAGCTGTAGCAAGCGTTATGGCGCCGACATCAAGAGCGGGACCATAAGCTACAAGCGGCTTAATAGAAGAACCCGGCTGTCTTGCTGTCCTTGTTGCACGGTTAAGTGTTCTGTTGCCGTTCTTATCGCCACGCCCTCCGACTATAACCTTGACCTCTCCGGTGTACTGGTCCATCAGAGAGAATGATATCTGAGGCTGTATGGTAAATGAAAGATTCTCAGCTACAAGCGTATTGCCCTGGGCAAGTATAGCTTCACGATACTGGTCAACGTACTTCTGAGCTTCGTCCTGACTGTTGAAGGTCAGACTGAAGTTAGCACGTCCTCCGGTTGTCTGGAAATATTTCTGCAAAGACAACTGGGAATAATTGTGGCGCTTGCCATTCGCATCATCAACAGTAAGAGCGTATGATATCGAAATGTAGGTATTCGCGGGCCAGTTTGCCGGGTCATTAATTATTGAATCGGCAATTGCCTGCATAGTGGAATCCTGAGTGGAATATACAGACAGACCGCCTTTATATATAAGGTTAAGAGCCTGTGTCTCCGTATAACCTTTCTGCTCCTGCAGATCCTGTGAAAGCTGCTCAATCAGCTCATCAACAAAATAAGAATATGTTGATGCCGATTCTTCAGTATGTAAATCCTGAATTCTTGCGTACACGTCATCAGCAATAGCTTCCTGATACTGTGCTTCAGAAATGTATCCCTGATCACGCAGATTCTCAAGACATACGCGCTGTCGCCTCTGATTCTTTTCTGGATAATTAATCGGATTATATCCGCTTGGGTTCTGGGTAATTGAAGCAATTACGGCACATTCGGATATAGTCAGTTCAGAAACATCCTTATCAAAATAGCCATTCGCAGCAGCCTGGACACCGAGATAGCCATTACCGAGATTGATGGTGTTGAGATAATTCTCAAGAATCTTGTCCTTGCTCATTGTTGTCTCAAGCTTTACTGCAAGATACTGCTCCTGTATCTTACGTTTGATTTTTTCAGATGTACTCTCATTATACGCGTTAAATACATTATTCTTCAGAAGCTGCTGTGTAATTGTACTGGCACCCTGTGAAAGAGAGTGTGTCTTAATAACTTCAGAAGCGGCACGTACAATACCGCGTATATCAATACCGCTGTGCTCATAAAAACGTTCGTCCTCAAGCACAACAAAAGCATGCTGCAGGTATACCGGAATCTCATCAATGCTCTTGGCAACACGATTAGAACCTGATGCGACGAGAGACTGAATCTCATTGCCTTCATTATCATAGACCTTGGTTGCAAAGCCTGTAGGAGACACATCAATTGTAGATATATCCGGAGCGGAGTCAATGACACCTTTTACCATACCGGCAACAACACATCCGCCGCCAACAATCACTGCGACAGCACATACGAGAAGAACCTTACAGATATTGACACCAAGCTTGGCACCTATCCTGCTTCCGGTGGACGTTAGCTGCTTTTTCTTCTGGCGTACACCTTTCCTGCCATAATTCATAAAAACACCTGTCCTTAAAATATAATATACGATGTGAGTATATCACACACATTCATTTTTGACAAATATAAATGACTTATTCACAAATGTATGCTATGCTGTATAAATACAGTGCTTACGAGGATTTTGATTAAAGGATGGGACATCATGAAACATTTTTACATAATAAGCAGAGCGGGCAGTGGAGAGATAGTTGAAAAAAAATCAAGATTTATAGCAAATGTCTATCCTGTTAAAAGCGAGGAAGAAGCTTCATTATATATAGAGAAGGCCCGCAAAAAATATTGGGATGCACGTCATAACTGTTATGCCATGGTGATTGGCGCACATGATGAGGTGCAGAGATGCAGCGACGACGGAGAACCTTCAGGAACAGCAGGTAAGCCGATACTGGAGGTTATTCACGGAAGGCAGCTGCATAACTGTCTTATAATAGTTACAAGGTATTTTGGAGGTGTCCTTCTTGGAACAGGCGGGCTTGTGCGCGCATATACATCAGCAGCAATAGAAGGTTTGTCAGATGCGGGGATAAAAGAACAGCTGACAGGTTCAAAGATAAGTCTCACATTTGATTACAGCAATCTTGCTAAGATACAGCATATATCCGCACAGCTTGGACTTGAACTTGAAGAAGTCAGCTATACTGACAGAATAACGGCAAGTGTAATGGCAGTGCCGGATACTGCAGCTGAGTTCATTGCACAGGTTACGGACAATACATCGGGACAGGCAGAGCTGAATGTGGAGGATGGCGTGCTTATATACAGGGATGCAGATGCCGGTGAGGTTTTACATATGTAATGCCGGTGTGTAATGCGATTGGTGAAAAATCATAAAGCAATATTACAAATTGGCTCATTTTGCTGATACTTGTCATGCGGAATGTTAAAATACAACAATTAAAGCGCATACGGATAAGATATAATTAGACATTTTTACTATATGATGTGCGTTGGCATACGTGACATCATAAATGCAGAAAACACATTTATGTGAAATAAACATGAAGTTTATACATTTTTTATAAGTACGGCAAATGCCCATAAATAGGCATTTATCACAAATACTTAACAGTTTGTTCAAAAAAAATACCCAAATTGTTAAAAATGGTCTTGTTAAAATTACACAAAAATGTTATTATGTATCTACCGATTAAATTAATCTAATGTCGGGGATGAAGCCGTACGGCTTCAAAACCAAAAAGGAGGGTTTCATTTTTATGAAGAAGACAGTTAAGAAACTGGCTGCTGTAGGTTTAACACTTACATCAGTAATGAGCCTTGCAGCATGTAACAACAAGACACCAGAGGGTCCTGCTAACGGATCAGTAGCTGCTAAGGAAGTAACACAGCCTAAGTCATTCACAGTTATGGTTGATAACACAGTCGTAGCTGAGACAAACGGTGGTAAGGAGTTCTATGCATACCTTAAGACACTTCTTGGTGACGGAACAATCGATATTAAGTGGATTCGTCCAGATCACTCAGGATACTATGATGCAGTAGGTAATGCATTCAACGCAACAGATTCTATGCCAGACGTAGTTCTGCTTTCAGCTGATTACTATGCTCTGTATGCATCATCAGGTTACCTTTGGGATATGACAGATGCTTGGAATGCTTCTGAGACAAAGAACTCAGGCAGACTTATCAAGACAGCTGATAACGTACTTAACGCTCTTCAGGTTGCAGGTCTTGACGGACAGAAGAGAATGTATGGATTCTCACCATATCGTGGTAACGGATGCTGTACATATGTTAAGAAGACATGGCTTGAAGCTGCTGGTCATCAGGTATCAGATGTCCAGGGTAAGACTCTTACATTCGACGAGTACTATAAGATCCTTAAGGATATGCAGCAGGCTAAGAACAGCGTAGTTATTTCTTCAGCCGGTTACATCGGATCAGAGGCTCCTTATACAAACTACCTTCCAGAGTTCTATCAGAAGGCTCAGTACTCATTCTATAAGGCAGCTGATGGTAAGTACGTTGATGGATTCGCTCAGAAGGAGATGCAGGATGCTCTTACAAGAATCCAGACAGCTGTTAAGGATGGCGTAATTGATAAGGAATCAGTTAACAACTCAACAGCTAACGCTCGTGATAAGTTCTATGCAGATAACTCAGGTGTATTCACATACTGGGCTGGTACATGGGCTGACACACTTAAGACACAGCTTGAAGCTAAGGGCCTTGACAGCGAGCTTATCGCTATCAATCCTATCAAGGAACTTGGTACATATGTAGAGCGTATTGCACCAGCTTGGTGTATTACAACTCACGCTGAGAATCCAGAAGGAATCTTCAAGTACTTCATCGACACAATGCTTGATGGCGGCGACGTTCAGACAGCTTGGGAGTATGGCGCTAAGGGTACTCACTGGGATACAAAGGCTGAGTCAGTAACAGTTAAGGGTAAGGAAGATAAGCCAACAGAGTACAAGGAAGGCGAGTTCCATATGCTTCCATCACCTGAGAAGCCTACAGGTCTTATGAAGAAGAACCATATCGATCCAATCCTCGCTCTTGCAACATTCAAGAACGGAACAGATCCAGGTGCTAAGGCTCTCACAGATGTAGCTAAGACAAATGGTGAATTCTTCGCTAACAATTCAACAGTTGCTGTAGCTGTTCCTTACACAGAAGAGATGGCTGATAACATCTCTGATATCAACAAGCAGAGAAACATCATCGTAAGTAAGGTTGCTAACGGTGAGATGTCAGCTGCTGATGGTATCAAGGAATACCAGAGCAAGGTCGGCAACAAGGTTGACGAAGTTCTTAAGTCACTTAATAAGTAATTAGTTTTAATTAGTTTTTTCATGATAGGTTTGCTTTCAGGTGGGCAGCCACCTGAAAGCAGATTCTGTCTAAAGCAGCTTTTCTTAAGTAGGCTTGAATGAATTACGAAATTTTTTAGGAAAGAAGGAAGGTAAAAAGATGCAATGTAAGTCTTGTAATACAGAGTTACCTAAACATGCTAAAGTGTGCCCAAAGTGCGGCGCCAAGGTCAGCGATAAGGGACCTCAGAATCTTAAGGTAATTGCTATAGCCGGTGCTGTAATTGCGTTTATAGGTGGGCTACTGCCTTTTGTTCAGAATACTGGAGATGTTGAAAAAGCCTACAGCTTTATGAATATCCAGATGCCTGTATTCTGGTATCTGTATATGATTGCTTTAGTAGCAACAATTCTTCTTTGCGTAGCAAAGAAAGAAAAACTTTCAATTATTACAACTGCAATTGCAGGCGTAATTTTTGCAGTAGCATTTTTCGTATCACCATTCCTTGAATATGCCGGAAGACAGCAGGGCAAGGGCGGTACAGTTATTAACAAATATAACAATGTTATGCTTAGTGATCTCCTTTCTAATGGAGAGAACGGTATTGGTATGGGTACATTCGTTGTAATTATCGGTCTGATAGTCGCAATTATAGGTGTATTCTTCGATTTATTGAAGTATTTTAAGAAGGAAATTAATGTTGACGCAAAGTACATGACGAACTCCATCAACAAGAGTGTATGGTCAATGGTATACTACTACAGATGGTTCTATGTTATGTTCCTGCCGGCACTGATCTTTGTATTGTTATTCAACTACTGGCCAATGCTTGGTCTGCGTTACGCATTTACAAGTTATAAAATCACTAATCCGTATTACATAGGTATTACTCATTTCCATGAGATGGCTACAGCGGATATTTATTTCTGGACAGCATTTAAGAATACTCTTTACCTGAGTGTTATAAAGCTCATCCTTAACACAGGTGCAGCTGTTATCATTTCTCTGCTGCTCCATGAGATTTCTAACATTATATTTAAGAAGACAGTACAGACAATCATTTACCTCCCTCACTTTATGTCATGGGTTGTTACAGCTTCTCTGTTCCGTCTTATCCTTGCTCCAAGTTCATCAGGTATGGTTAACACATTCCTTGCAGAAGTATTTGGTATGTTTGGTGGTAACCCATCCAATGGTATCTTCTTCCTTGGAGATCCGAGATACTGGGTTGGCTCATATTTCGTAATCAATGTATGGAAGGATACAGGTTGGGGAACAATCCTCTTCCTTGCTACACTGTCAGGTATCAGCCCTGAGCTTTACGAAGCAGCTGAGATTGATGGTGCTAACCGTTTCAACAAGATGAGATATATAACACTGCCAGCACTTACTAACACAATTATTACAGTATTCATTCTTAACCTTGCTAAGGTTATGAACCTGTTCGAGTCAGTATTCGTACTTATGAACGATGCTGTATATGATGTATCTAACGTATTACAGACATTCGTATACTACAAGACATTCGGTGGTGGACGTCCTGATTACGGTTATACAACAGCCGTTGGTCTCTTCCGTTCTGTTGTCAGTGGTGTTCTCGTTATCATCTGTAACTATGCAAGTAAGAAGGTCCGCGGACGCGGTATTGTGTAAGGAGGGTGTGAAGAATGAGTGAAATCGTAGTTAAGAAGAAAAAGAAGAAAGTAAAAGTATTCCCAATTGTTAATGCAATTATCTTTATACTTATTTCTTTAATCATACTTGTTCCTATGTGGAAGGTTATCGTTGACTCTTTCGATGCCCGCGCTGGTTATGGTATGTTATTTTGGCCACAGGTATTCTCTATCAATGGCTATAAGGAAGTTATTACTAATGCCGTGCTTTACAAGCCATTCCTTATTTCTGTATTCGTTACAGCAGTAGGTTCATTACTTGGTCTTACACTGGCAACACTTGGTGCTTACGTACTTATTCAGTACGAGATGCCTGGACGTAACTTCTTCGCTAATATGTTACTGTTCACAATGATATTCAATGGCGGTATGATTCCTACATACCTCGTTATGAAGAACCTGCACCTCCTCAATACACTTGGTGCCGTTATCTTCCCATTGGCTATCAATGTATATAACCTCGTACTTATGAGAAACTTCTTCGAGGGTATTCCGGGAAGTTTGTTCGAGGCAGCACAGATTGACGGATGTTCTCCAATGGGCATCTTCTTCAAGATTGTACTTCCTCTTTCAAAGGCAGCTATTGCCTCAATCGGTCTGATGTTCATGGTAACATTCTGGAACGATTATACAAACTTCAAGATTTATATTAATGATAACTCACTGTTCAACTTCCAGATTAAGCTTCGTAGCTTGGTTATGGATAACGATATGCCTGATGTTGGTGGTGTAGATCCTAACACAGTTAAGAATGCAGCTACTATCGTTGCTATTCTTCCGTTCATGATTATGTACCCATTCCTTCAGGACTACTTCGTACAGGGCGTTAACGTAGGTGCTGTTAAGGAGTAATCTATAGTATCTACAATATAATATGAATTATAAAGGCTTTGCCTGCTGATGTGTCATTTGCATGACATGTCATTGGGTAAAGCCTTTTTTGACACAAACTTTCTGTAAAATGGCAGTATATATGTTGCTTAAGTGTGGTAATTGGTGAAAAAGTGTAGTAAAATGGATTCATTAAGTAAACATATTGGACAGGTATATATTAAGAAATATGTCAGAATGGAGATTGAGTGATATGGATACAAAGATTTTTTGGGCAGGTGATTCCACTGTAAAGCAGAATAATTATACGAGTTTTCCACAGACAGGAATCGGTCAGGCATTCGCACTTTTTATAAAGCAGAGCATACGTATTGAAAATTATGCGCAGAATGGCAGAAGTACCAGGAGCTTTATAGCTGAGGGACGCCTTGATGCAATAGACAAAAGAATAGGTGAGGGTGATTTCCTTTTTATACAGTTTGGACATAATGACGAGAAGAAGCAGGATCCATCCAGATATACTGAGAGCTTTGGTTCATATCAGGAGAATCTTCTCAAGTTTATAGATGTAGCAAGAAAGCATGGTGCGCATCCGGTGCTTATAACTCCGTTATACAGAAGAAAGTTCAATGAGGACGGAAGGACGCTTGTTGAGGGTACGCATCTGGATTACCCTGAGGCGATGATAGAACTTGGCAAGCGTGAGAATGTACCGGTTATTGATCTGTGTACATCAAGCAAAGCACTTATAGAACAGTTTGGCGAGAAGGCAACAAGAAAGTGGTTTATGCATGTTGAACCGGGTATATATCCGCATTTCCCTGATGGGAAGGAGGATGACACGCATCTTCAGTACGAAGGCGCTTACAGATTCTCACAGCTTATTGCAGAAGATATGAAGAAGCTTGGCGGAGTATATGCGGATTTATTTATTGATCCGGACAGCGATTATGAGGACCCTGCAATGTTGATAGATTAATATTGATAGATTAATATTACTAGATTAATGTTGATGATTAATAGGAGGAGAATAATTGATTAATCAACTGGAAAATGCAATATATCTCGAGAATCTTTCACAGATTAAGAGAATATTACAGGAGAATCCCAAAGAGATAAACAGGGAAGATGAACACGGTGTTGCTATGGCATTCCTTGCAGCAAAGAGCGGTAATGAGCAGATTTTGAGATATATTGTGGAATATTCGCTTGCCAACATGAATATGGTGGACAGGGATCACCGCAATATACTTCATTATGCAACAATGTCCGGGAGCCTTAAGTGCGTGAAGTATCTCGTCGAGAAGGTTGGGATGTCTCCGGTTAGTGGTGACTTTAACCTTGTGACACCTTATGATATTGCACACGATAATAAATTTATGGATATCGAAGCGTATTACGAAGAGGTAACCGGGGCGCCAATTACGCAGATGTACCGTAATCCGATAAGAACGGGGTTCTATCCAGACCCTTCTATAGTCAGAGTCGGCGATGATTATTATATGGTGAATTCGTCATTTATATATTTCCCATGTATACCGGTCTCACACTCAAAGGATCTTATTCACTGGGAGATAATAGGACATGCAATAACCAATACGCAGTGGGCAATGCTTGATGAACTTGAAGGAGGCAGAGGCTACTGGGCTCCGGATATATCTTACTATGAAGGCAGATTCTATATTACAGCTACATACAGGCTTAATGACACAGGTACTGTGTACAGGAAGCAGATCGTGGTGTCCAGTGATAAGCCGGAAGGACCGTACAGCATGCCTGCAATCATAGATGAGGATGGAATAGATCCATCAATATTTAATGATGATGACGGCAGAAGATATATGCTTCTTAACAGAGGTGCAAGAATATTTGAACTGAGTAAAGATGCGACTAAGAAGATATCTGAGGCGCAGATGCTTTATTACGGAAGCAATAAAAGGGCACCGGAGGGACCACACCTGCTTAAGAAGGACGGATATTATTATCTGTTTCAGGCTGAAGGCGGAACAGGTCCGGGACACAGAATAACCGTGGCACGTTCCAGGACACTTATGGGTAATTACGAGAGCTGCCCGTATAATCCGATAATGAGACAGAATGACGAGGGAGCAGCGATACAGCGCTGCGGACATGGTAAGCCGGTACAGACTCAGAACGGTGACTGGTATATGGTGTATCTGTGCGGAAGAATGGTAGGCGGTGGATACAGTATACTCGGAAGAGAGACAGCGCTCGATCCGATTGAGTGGACACAAGACGGATGGCCGATAGTAAATGGCCTTAAAGGACCGAGTGTATTACAGATTAAGCCGGGTCTTCAGGAATATGTATATGATGAGCTGCTTAAGGATGATTTCTCAGAGCCGTATCTTGATACACAGTGGATGTTCCCGCGAGCTCCTGAGCTTGACGGAATAGAGCTTAAGGCAGGATTTCTTAAGATACACGGAAGTGTTGCAGATCTTAGCAGCATGAAAGCACGTAATGTTGTCCTGAGAAGACAACAGCATTTTAAATTTGATGCAGAATGCAAGATGAAGATTAATCCCATGGCTATGGGACAGAATGCGGGCCTTACATGCTATTATGACGAGAATACATTTCTTAAGTTTGGACTGTTCATGGAAGCAGCTGTGAGGGATGATGACAAGGCACCGTCATATGTAATGAAGATTAATGTTATCCAGCACATAGATGAGGATAATATTGCCTGTGAAGGAGTTGCAGTTGATACAAAGCAGAGATTCATATGGCTTAAGATAGTGACTAATTATCTTAAGAGAAGCTTTTATTACAGCTATGATGGTGAAAATTATACACATTTTGTGACACTTGATAATGTGTATTATCTGTGTGATGAGGGCCTTAACAAGGGCAAGAGGTTCACGGGAGCCATGGTTGGCATGTATGCATATGCCGGCGGGGAATATACGCATGTGGCCGAGTTTGATTATTTTGAATATAAGAGCAGATAACAGACAGGTTAATAAAAGGCACATTAATAAAATGCAGGAGGTAATCTGAAGTGAAGAATCAGAAGGTAGAGAAGTTTATTGACGGGTATCTGAAGAATTTTAAGAGTGCCAAGGTTGATAAGTGGAATTATGAGGACGGATGTGTGCTTAAGGGTGCACAGATGATGTATCAGGTAACAGGTGAGGAGAAATATAAGACATTTATACTTGAGTACCTTAAAAAATATATAAATGAAGACGGAACAATTAATTATTATAACGCTGAAGACTACAATATCGACAACGTAAGCACCGGAACGGTTCTTTTCTTTGCATATGATGAGACAGGAGAAGAGAAGTACCGCAATGCAATAGAGCATATTATGGATCAGCTCCGTAAGCAGCCGAGAACACAGGAAGGAAACTTCTGGCACAAGAACATTTATCCTAATCAGGTATGGCTTGACGGATTGTATATGGGACAGGTCTTCTATATGATGTATGAGAGCAGATTCGGCGGCAAGGAGCACTACAGCGATATAATTAAGCAGTTTAAGCTTGTGCGCAGGAATATGTTCAATGATGAGAAGCAGCTTTATTATCATGCATATGATGAGAGCAGACAGATGTATTGGGCTGATAAGACTACAGGGCTGTCACAGAACTTCTGGCTCCGTTCAATGGGCTGGTATCTGCTTGCACTTATAGAATGCCTTGATGCAATCGACCAGAGCGTATATGAGTATTATGACGACCTTAAGAGCCTTTTCAAGGAGGCACTCAGGGGAGTACTGAAGTATCAGGATGAGAAGACGCACCTGTTCTATCAGGTAATAGACCGTGCCGATGTCAAGGAGAATTATCTTGAGACATCAGGCTCTGCAATGATAGCATATGCAATGCTTAAGGCATGCAGAATGAAGGCGGTTCTTGCGGAGAAGTATGAGGATAATGCAATCAGTATATTTGAAGCACTTGCTGATAATAAGCTTGAGGAAGTTGACGGAGAGCTTAAGCTTGGCGGCATATGCTCAGTAGCAGGTCTTGGAGGCAAGGAAAAGCGTGACGGCAGCCTGAAGTACTATTTCAGTGAACCGGTTGTATATGATGACCATAAGGGCGTTGGACCATTTATAATGGCATATTCTGAGATTAACAGATTATAAGATTATAGCAGGAATGGAGATTAATATGGAATTACAGATTGTTATTAAGACAGGAAGAAGCGTAGTTGTCGAGCTTACTGATTCAGGTAAATATTACTCAGAGAAGAAGTATGATATATATGTTAACGGCGGGAAGTTCATGGAGAGTGACAAGGTTATAACATCACTGTACGGACTTAAGCCTGATACGGAGTATACAATCAGCGCCGTATATGACGGTAAGGAGATAGCTCCTGTAAGTGTCAGGACGGATTATGAATTTGTGACACTTAATGTAAAGGATTTTGGCGCATATGGTAATGGTGAGCATGATGATACTAATGCAATCCAGTGCGCTATCATGGCATGTCCTAAGGCGGGACGTATTCTTGTCCCGGCAGGCGAGTATAAGATATCAAGTATTTTCCTGAAGAGTGATATTACACTTGATCTTGCAAAGGGAGCAGTGCTTTCTGCATTCACTGAGAGGGAGAAGTTCCCTATTCTTCCGGGAGTTATTGAAAGCTATGATGAGACTGATGAATATAATCTCGGCTCATGGGAAGGCAATCCGCTTGACTGTTTCTCAGCAATTGTATGCGGAATTAATGTGGAGAATGTAGTTATCACAGGTGAAGGAACGATTGACGGCAATGCAGGCTTTGATAACTGGTGGTATAACGTAAAGGTCCGTAATATTGCATGGAGACCGAGACTTTTCTTCATCAATCACTGCAGGAATGTAACAATGCACGGAATAACAGTGCAGAATTCTCCGTCATGGACGCTTCATCCTTACTTTAGTGACCATCTTAAGTTTATTGATGTTAAGATTAAGAATCCTGCCAATTCACATAACACAGACGGACTTGATCCTGAGTCATGTACAGACGTAAGAGTGCTTGGTACATACATTTCGGTTGGTGATGACTGTATAGCAATAAAGTCGGGGAAGATCTACATGGGCAGAAAGCATAAGATTCCTACATCTGATATGGAAGTACGCCAGTGCTGCATGCGCGACGGACATGGTGCCGTAACGGTCGGAAGTGAGATTGCGGCAGGTGTTAAGGATGTTCATATAAGAGACTGTATTTTCATGAACACAGACAGAGGCTTAAGAGTTAAGACGCGCCGCGGACGTGGCAGGGATTCAGTGCTTGATGATATTTCATTTGAGAATATTACAATGGATAATGTAATGACACCGTTTGTTGTAAACAGCTTTTATTTCTGCGACCCTGACGGTAAGACTGAATATGTCGGAACAAGCAAGGCTCTGCCTGTAGATGACAGAACTCCGGCTATTAAGAGACTTACATTCAAGGATATTAAGGCAACGAACTGCCATGTGGCAGGTGCATATATCTGCGGACTGCCGGAGAGTAAGATTGAGCGTCTTACATTTGAGAATGTAGATATAAGCTATGCAGACGATGCAAAGTCAGGTGTTGCAGCTATGATGCTTGCATGTAAAGAATCATGCAAGGCAGGAATTATTGTAAGCAACATCAAGGAGCTTGTACTTAAGAACGTTAATGTGGAGGGCTGCGAGGGCGAACCTGTTGTCGCAGAGAATGCTGATTCAATCATTAAATAGTCTAATCACGGAAAGAGGCAGAGAATGTTTAAGATCAATATGAAAGGGCCCAGGGGAAAGTCAGTAGAAGACTGGTTCATCGAGTGTTACAAAAAGAACGAAGGGCACCCGATGAAGATTCTTCTTGGCCTCTACAGGGGCAATTATAATAAGTTTTTTCTTGCAGTAGTATTTTTCTTTATAAAGCACAGCCCGGTATGGGTGCTTCCAATCATTACGGCCAATATCATTAATGAAGTAACGGTTGGTGATGCTAACTGCTGGCGCAATATGATAATATACGGAATTATAATGATTGTTCTTATTGCGCTGAATATACCGATGAATTACGGATATACGAGGTATAAGAGTCTTGCAACGAGATATTGTGAGACAGGACTTCGTAAAGCACTTGTGCAGAAGCTTCAGCAGCTGTCAATTGCGTATCATACGGAGACGCAGTCGGGGCGTCTGCAGTCGAAGATTATGCGTGATGTAGAGGCGGTTGAGACGCTTTCAACGCAGATGTTCTTAAGTATACTTAATATCGCTCTTAATATCGGTATAGCACTTGCGGTAACGATATCGAAGAGTATGGTTGTATTCATTTTCTTTCTTCTTACAACGCCTATTGCGGCACTTACAATGGTATCGTTCCGTAATGTAATGAAGAAACGTAATACAGAGTTCCGTAAGGAGATGGAAGAGACTTCAGCCCGTGTCATGGAGATGGTTGAACTTATTCCGGTAACAAGGGCACATGCGCTTGAGGAAGAGGAAGTAAACAAGATGAGCGGACAGCTCCTTGCAGTTGCGGAAAAAGGCTACAGACTTGATGTGATTCAGTCTTTGTTTGGTTCTGTCGGCTGGGCGATATTCCAGGTATTCCAGATTATCTGTCTTATATTTACCGGATGGCTTGCACTCGGACATAAGATTCAGGTTGGTGACATCACGCTTTACCAGAGTTACTTTACAACGATAGTTAATCAGGTGTCATCACTCATGGCGCTCATTCCTACTATTGCCAAGGGCGTTGAGTCTGTTAATTCAATCGGAGAGGTACTCCTTGCCGATGACGTTGAGCGCAACGAGGGCAAGAAGGAGCTTGAGAAGGTTGAAGGAGAGTTTGAATTCAGGGATGTACATTTCAGATATCATAATTCCGGTCATGACGTACTTAACGGACTTAATCTTAAGGTTAATAAGGGTGAGACAATTGCGCTGGTCGGTGAATCGGGAGCCGGAAAGTCGACGATACTTAATCTTGTAATCGGATTCAATATGCCTACCGGAGGACTTCTTACAATTGACGGTGAGGATATTACACAGATTGATTTAAGGTCATACAGAAAACATCTTGCGGTTGTTCCGCAGACATCAATTCTGTTCTCCGGCTCGATAAGGGATAACATAACATACGGACAGGAGAATGTGAGTGATGAGATGCTTCGTCAGGTAATCGAGGCTGCGAATCTTGCAGAACTTGTGGATTCACTTCCTGATGGTGTTGATACGGCGGTCGGCGAACACGGTGGCACGCTTTCGGGCGGTCAGAGGCAGAGAATATCAATTGCCCGTGCGCTTATAAGAAATCCGCAGGTTATTGTGCTTGATGAGGCTACATCAGCGCTTGACAGCATTTCGGAGAAGCTTATTCAGGAGGCTATCAGCAATCTTACAAAGGAAAGAACTACATTTATCGTAGCACACAGACTTTCAACTATCAGGGACGCTGATAAGATAGCTGTAATAGCCGAGGGAAGGTGCGTTGAGTACGGTACATTTGATGAGCTTATGGCACTTAAGGGCGAATTCTATAAGATGAAGATGATACAGAGCTGATGAGGCGGCAAACAGTGATATACCGATTGCCGGCAGCCTGTGATATATGCCGATGTCATTGACATTTTGGGCTTTGTAGTTTATAATAGTGCGGACTAATGAGAGTGTCCGCACTTTTTTGTTGGATGGTGCGGCTGTATTTTTTATAGAAAGGTGATTGGGAGTCATGGTTGAGAACAAGAAGAATATTCTTACCTATACAGGTTTGAAGCAGTTAGAGGATGAGTTACAGCAGTTAAAGGTAGTCAGAAGACAGGAAGTTGCAGAGAAGCTTAAGGAAGCGAGAGCACAGGGTGACTTATCTGAGAATGCTGAGTATGATGCTGCGAAGGATGAGCAGCGTGATATTGAGGCAAGAATTGAAGAGCTTGAGAATATTCTTAAGAATGCAGAAGTTGTTGTTGAGACTGAAGTAGACTCTGATAAGATAAATATCGGCTGTATAGTTAAGCTTTTTGACTTTGAATTCGATGAGGAGCTTGAGTTCTCAATCGTTGGTTCAACAGAGGCTAACAGCCTTAAGAATAAGATTTCTAATGAATCTCCGCTTGGTTCAGCCCTCATCGGCAAGAAGGTCGGCGATGTAATCAAGGTTGAGACACAGATGGGCGAGGTTGAGTACAAGGTACTTTCAATCAGCAGACAGTAATCATAACGAAGAGAGGTAATAACAGTGGCTGAGCAGAACAGACAGACACCGGATGTTAATGAGCAGATAAAGATAAGAATGGATAAGCTTAAGGCGTTGCAGGAAGCAGGCAATGATCCATTCCAGATTACAAAGTATGATGTGACTTATCATACAAAGGATATTAAGGATAATTTTGATGAGCTTGAGGGTAAGCAGGTATCAATCGCCGGAAGACTTATGCAGAAGAGAGTTATGGGTAAGGCTTCATTTGGCAATGTTGCAGACCTTAACGGTAATATCCAGATATATGTTGCGAGAGACAGCATTGGTGAAGAGCCATATGCAGCATTTAAGAAGTTTGATATCGGTGATATCGTGGGCGTTAAGGGTGAGGTATTCCGTACACAGAAGGGTGAGATGTCAATTCATGTGTCAGAGATTACACTCCTTACAAAGAGCCTTCAGGTACTTCCTGAGAAGTTCCACGGACTTACAGATACAGAAATCCGTTACAGACAGAGATATCTTGACCTTATCATGAATCCTGAGGTTAAGACAACATTTGTAAAGCGTTCACAGATTATCAAGGAGATTCGTAATTTCCTTGACGGAAGAGATTTCATGGAAGTTGAGACACCTATGCTTGTATCTAATGCAGGCGGTGCGGCAGCAAGACCATTTGAGACACATTACAACGCACTTGACGAGGATGTTAAGCTTCGTATATCACTTGAGCTGTACCTTAAGAGACTTATCGTCGGTGGTATGGAGAGAGTATATGAGATAGGAAGAGTATTCCGTAATGAGGGTGTTGATACAAGACATAATCCTGAATTTACACTTATGGAGCTTTATCAGGCATACACAGATTACTATGGCATGATGGAGCTGGCCGAATCACTTTACAGAACTGTATGTGAGAAGGTCAACGGAACAACTAAGGTTAAGTATGGTGATGTTGAGATTGACTTCTCTAAGCCATTTGAGAGAATAACAATGCTTGATGCAGTTAAGAAGTATTCAGGCGTTGACTTTACACAGATTAAGACAGATGAAGAGGCTAAGGCTGTTGCCAGGGAGAAGGGTGTAGCATTCGAGGACAGACACAAGAAGGGTGATATCCTTAATCTGTTCTTTGAGGAGTTTGTTGAGGAGCACCTTATTCAGCCTACATTTGTAATGGATCATCCTCTTGATATATCACCTCTTACTAAGAAGAAGCCGGATGCTCCTGAGTACGTTGAGCGTTTTGAGCTGTTTATGAACGGCTGGGAAATGGCTAACGCATATTCAGAGCTTAATGACCCAATCGACCAGAGAGAGCGTTTTGCAGCGCAGGACGCACTTGCAGATGCAGGTGACGAAGAGGCTAACCACACAGATGAGGATTTCCTCAACGCTCTTGCATACGGTATGCCACCTACAGGCGGTATCGGCTTCGGTATCGACAGAATGGTAATGCTTCTTACTGATTCAGCAGCAATCAGGGATGTTCTGCTATTCCCGACAATGAAGTCATTGGATAAAAAAGACCAATAAATTCAAGGGTTTGCGGACTTTCAACTTGTATGGTACGACAGGAGTACGACAAAATAACCTATCTTAAAGGGTTAAAACAAACGATTTTAAATTAAAATCGAGTCAGTTCAAGTTCATATTTTGTACTATAAGGACATTTTTCTAAAAGAAATTTTAGAGGAATGTCCTTTTTTGTTATGGTCAACGGAACAAAATAAGAAAATGGAGGAAGTCAGTATGAACAGTACAGCGTTAGGAGCAGAAAAAGAAAATATTAACTTTATCAGTGAAGCACATGAGAAATTCTACTATGAAAAAATTCAGAAAGTTAGAGAAGCAGATGTATATCACAAGGCACTTTGCTATTGCCTTGGAATGAACGAGGATACACGAAGAAATGTGGATAAAATTTATAACTTTAAGACTGGCTGTGTAAAACCGGAGTGTTTGCATGAAGGATGGCAGACCAGCGGAAGCGCAAAGGTTGTTAGAATGGCTTTCAATTTGTATTGCAACGGAACACCGAGCGTAGATGATGAGCAGGACACAGAGGAGCAGGTGGATGAGTGCCGGAGATATTCAGTAGAGGATTTGTTCTGCTGTTGCTATGCACCATATTTCTGGCAGGCAATACAGATTCGCTATCCGGAGTATACCACATATAATAAAAATTTGTATGCGATGTTTGGAGGAAATGATTGATGCTAAAGATTCGATTGATGGGAACAAAGAACGATATTACATGGTTTAAGAAAATCATGCAGAGACACCCAAAGATAGAGGTTCTGGAAATGTCAGACCTCTATCCCAATAAAGGAACAGATAAATATTACAGAGCTTATGTGGAAGTGCAGAAAAACAGTGCAAAAGGCAGCAAGTAACAAAATATAGGAAAAGAACAGGAGAATTTATCATGTGTAAAGTTATTGCAATAGCAAATCAGAAGGGTGGAGTTGGCAAAACAACTACAACAAGCAATCTTGGGGTCGGACTGGCAAAGCAGGGTAAGAGAGTTTTACTAATAGATGCGGACGCACAGGGGAGTTTGACTGCAAGCTTAGGATTCACGGAGCCGGACAAACTAGATAAAACACTCGCAACTGTGATGGCTAATATCATCAATGATACGGATATGGAAGATGATTACGGTATTTTAAGACATGAAGAAGGAATTGACCTTATGCCGGGCAATATTGAGTTATCAGGATTGGAAGTATCGTTAGTTAATGTCATGAGCAGAGAACTTGTAATGCGCGCTTACATAGAACAGCAGAAAGACCACTACGATTATATCCTGATTGACTGTATGCCATCACTCGGAATGATTACAATAAATGCTTTTGCATGTGCAGACAGCATCTTGATTCCGGTGCAGGCGGCATATCTGCCAGTAAAAGGTTTGGAACAGCTTATTAAAACAATTGGAAAGGTAAAGCGACAGATTAATCCGAAGCTGGAGCTTGAGGGAATTCTACTCACTATGGTTGATAACCGTACTAATTATGCCAGGGATATCAGCAATCTGTTGATTGAAAATTACGGAAGCAGAGTGCGGATATTTGAAAACAGTATTCCGGCATCAGTAAGAGCTGCAGAGATATCTGCGGAAGGCGTAAGCATTTATAAGCATGATCCGAACGGCAAGGTTGCAGCCGCATATAAGGCTTTAACAGAGGAGGTACTTGAAAATGAGTAAGATAGGGAGTGCATCAAAAATACAATTAAACAGCTTTGACGATTTATTTTCCAGTTCAGCAGCTTCTAATACACAGATACAGGAAATATCAGTTAATGATTGTGTTGAGTATCACAATCACAAGTTTAATGTATATAGAAGTGATTACGATGGACTTGTGCAAAGTATCAAAGATGTAGGTGTGCTGCAGCCTATTCTTGTAAGACCATTTTCAGGTAAGTATGAAGTCCTTGCCGGACACAGACGCTTATCGGCAGCGAAAGAAGCCGGTCTGACAACAATTCCGGCAGTTGTACGTGAGTATGATGATAATGCAGCATGGCTGATTGTATCGGCATCAAATTTTTATCAATCGTCAATTACAGAAATGCATCCATCGGAAGTTGCAAAAGTTGTATCTGACTTTTATGAAGCGATGAAAAGTAACAACTCAAACACAGAATTACTTAACCAGCTTAGTAAAGTCAGTAGCAAGACATTTGATATGGATAATCTTGATGATACAGGACGCAGAACTGACAGGGTGGGCGAGAATTTTAAAATGTCTGCACGCAGTGTTAGCAGATACATACGTGTAAATATGCTCACAGACTCATTAAAAGCGTTGCTTGATGCAAACAGAATGCCTCTTCGGGCTGCTGTAGATATTTCATTTATTGATGATGCAGGCATGCAGGACGAGCTCGCAGATATGCTTGATCAGTACTGCCTGTCATTGACAATGAATATGTCTGCAGCTTTAAAAGCAGCATGGCAGAATGGACAGCTGGATAGCTCAAGTATGCAGGATATACTTGTCGGAAAGAAAAAGCCGGAAAAAAAGAGTGTGGGATTCAAGCCTATGAAAGATTTGTACGCAAGATACTTTTCAGATGATATGGGACCTGACGATGTTTATGATGTTGTTGACAGGGCACTTGCAGAGTTCTTCAAGAATAATAAGCATAATAAGCCGGAGGAATAGACGTGAAATATTTGTATATGTGCGAAAGATGTGGAAATCCGGTTGATGTTCCAAAAAGAAAGAGGAGGACGTTTGTTTGTCCGTATTGTAGGTTTAAAAATTATTTTAGTGATGTAATAAAAATTAAATCAGATAGGAGAAAAGAATGAACAGAGTAATTTTAATGGGAAGACTGACAAGAGATCCGGATATCCGTTATTCACAGAGTGCGGAAGATTCAATGGCGATTGCAAGATTTACATTAGCAATAGACAGGCGCGGATCACGTAATAATCAGAACAGTGAACAGCAGACAGCCGACTTTATACATTGCGTTGCCTTTAAGGGGATAGCTGAGGTTATTGAAAAATATGTCCATCAAGGAACCAAGGTGGCTATCCAGGGACGAATACATACAGGAAGTTATAAGAATAAGGAAGGGCAGAAGATATATACAACGGATGTCATCGTTGATGATTTTGAATTTTCTGAAAGCAAGTCAAATTCAAACAGTAATAGTGGTGCAGGTGCGGGTGTAGATGATGGATTTATGAGTATTCCGGATGATTATGTGGATGGTGAAGATCTTCCATTTAATTAGTATTCTATTGGTGTACGCAGGAGCGCCTAAAACGCTCCTGCCTTGTAAACATTAAGCATTAAGAACACGGGGGTGCAATATGCTCTTTAATAGTAGTGGCAGTATCATAGCAGATAAGATAGGACAACTTAATATATCTGGCAATGTGACGCCTGCGATATGGTACAAAAAAATTACTCGAGATAACGGCAAGCCGTATTTGCTTGCTATAGCAATTTTATCTGATATTGTTTACTGGTATCGTCCACGTGAAGTGCGCGACGAATATACAGGCGAATTGATAGGCTGGAAAAAGAAATTCAAGGCGGATTTACTATGCAAAACTTATCAAAATTATGCTGATTTTTTTGGAGAAAGCAAAAGGTCTGTTAAAGCAGCTATGGACAGGCTGGAAGAGCTTAATTTGATTAAGCGTGTATTTCGTGATGAAATTCATGATGGACAGAAATTTATAAATGTAATGTACATTGCTCTTGATCCGGACATGATATATAGCATTACATTTACGGATTATGGTTATACCGAAGCTGAAACGCAGCATGTGGATGAAAGCATCAATGATGAACTTCAGGATAATTTTGATAGCGATAATCAAAGTGTACAGTCTGTCAGTGGAAATGAGATATATGCAGAAAGTTACGAAAATGCTGATGTTTCTGAAATATCAGATAAAAGACGACAAGCTGGAAAAGTGCCTGAAAAAGCACAGCAGGATGACCGCACATACCCTCCTACAAAATTTTGTACCACCCCCCTACAAAATTTTGTACCACCCTCCCACAAAATTTTGTATGACCCTCCCACAAAATTTTGTAACTTCACAAAGAATACTACAGAGATTACTACAGAGAATATTAATCAATCTATCTATCATGACAGTAATGCAGATGATGGATTGATAGAAAATGCATCTGCATCAGCATCAGTGAAAAAAATCAAAGAAAATCTTGAGTATAATTTGCGAATGCAGGGAAATGAGTCCGGAATGACGGATGAACAAAAGACGCTCAGCGAGATATTCGCTGTTATTTGTGATGTCATTAACGCAAAAGATCAGTCATACACTATCAATGGCACCTTGCATACATACGAGGATGTGTGTTACAGATTTATGCAGCTTGATTATGAGCATGCTATGTATGCAGCACATCAGGTAATTAACAGCACAACCGAGATTAAAAACATGCGCAGCTATATAATAGCTGCACTCTACAATTCAGCCTGCACAATGCAATTGTCAATAAAAAAAGACATACATAACCGGTTTGGATATTAATATTAATTACTTATGGCATATAGTACATACAAAAAATAATTATGGCATAAGATAATTCTCCTGTAATTATCAATAGATTCATAGTTAAAGGAGAATGTATATGCAGAAAAAGGAACTAAGACTACTTACAAACGAAGAACTTATTAATCACTATGAAAACAAAGGATTTGAAGGTTGAAAAGTAAGACAGAAAATAAATATAAGGAAAGGACAAAAAGTATGAACAGAATTACGATTAATGGCAAAACTATCACTTGCTCAGGAAGTAATGTAGTAATCAATAATGGAAAAGTAGTTGTTGATGGCAAGACTATTCAGGAATGTAATAGTGGCGATATTAAGGTGGTCATTGAAGGAGATGTAAATAAAATTGATTGCGGTGGATCGGTAGAAGTTCACGGCAATGCAGGAACTATTGATTGTGGTGGCAGTTGTGAAGTTAGTGGAGATGTCAAAGGAGATATTGAAGCAGGTGGTTCAGTAACTTGTGGAAATGTATCAGGAGATATTGATGCTGGCGGTAGCGTTAAGTGTAGAAGATAAGGAGAATATTGTGATATGAAGATTTTAGCATTAACATTTTATTCATTTTGACATTTTTGAGAGTAAGGAATACTCCATGTGCAGAATGGTGGTAAACCTTATAGTGATGAAATGCAAGGTGCAACAATTCTTCTCACATTCTTAATTGAACTGTTTTTAATTATTTTCTACATAGTGTTAGGTAATAAGATTGGGACAACTGAATTTATTATTATGTCTGCATTACAGGTATTCACTTGCTTATGGTGTTATTGATATTGAAGCAGCTGTAATTAATCCAGAGATGCCTTTTGAGCAAATCCGAGATGCCGTTAATAACCAGGCAGGAATAATTGATTTTGCAGAGCTTGACAAAAGAGATTATATTATCCTTGATACTGAGACAACTGGACTTGGAGATGCTGATGAAGTAGTTGAACTTGGAATTACGGATAAATACGGAAATAAATGGAGGCTTTGAGTGACATGGGAATAAATGAGATACAGACACATAGGGCAGTAGGAGATTGTATAGATACAGCAATGCTTATAAGTGCTGCAACACTAAAACAGTATGATAAAGCAGATACACAGTTGAATACAATGACTGATGCAACGCTAGAAGACAGATATACAGAAGCGATGAAGCTTCTTGGATATGAGAGAGTAAATGCGGATGATGAAATAGTAAGCATTGTGTTTGAAAACGGTAATAACAGAATTGGATTTGACGGTTGGAGTTTGGTTGGTGATTATCTTGAGGATATATCACTGAAACCGGAATCGAAAGAATCTGAGATGTGGGAAGCTCTTTTGCATCCGAAAAATAGGATAACATATTCTGTATCAACAAAAGATAATGAACATTTTTTTACAGAATTTGATAAGGCATTGCAGTTCTATATTGATATTGGAATTGAAAACAAATCTTTAAATTTTGTAAATGAATCCAGCCGGGATAAGTTTGAGATTGCGCAATTCAGTACTGACAATACTGCGACAAATAATGTTTTGAATAATTATAACAGTGAGATTTTATCGAAGAGCAATCTGACTGTTAATGAAAGAGACAAGCTCTGTATTGCACTTAATGCAGCATCATATAAGCTTAAGAGGAATAATGTATATAATATTATAAAGAATGAGTTTGATAAGCTTATTGCTGCTGCTAAGAGTAAGATATCAGCCAATTATGCCGCTGATGGAAAATGGAATTGCATTATTGCAAATGATAAACGTCCACAGGATTATGTAAGTATAAATATAATTGGAGACGCACTAAATGATGAGGTAAAAATTACAGTAGCAGTTTTGCATTCAAATGAAACGGTTGATGATAAAAGAATAAGAATACATCTCAATCCGACAGATGAAGATTCTCTTAATAACTTTGTGGAAATTGCGCATGAAAATTTTAAAGACTTAATATTCAATTCCACTGAATTGTTAGATACGGATTATGAAAGCAAAATGATAGTTTACAATCATGATTGTATAGAAGTTTTCGAGCAAAAGCTGGAAGATCATGAATATTATGACATGCCAGATTTATCAGGCATTGTTGTAGAAAATTTCAAAACAATCAATGCCGGTGATGATGTTTTGCAAAAAAACAGATTAAGATAGGCAGGTAAACCTTCAGTATAGATTATATGAAGTCTATACTGAAGGTTTTTATATTTTTGGCATATAGTCCATAAGAAAAATACAGGATAAGTGGGATGATAAATACAATGGTTGTTGCAATTTATGAGGAGAGGAGGAAGGTAATAAGAGCAATGACTAAAGAAGCTAGATGACCAATAGAACAGTAACATAACTTTGGAGGTAGACTATGGAATACACAATACAGGTATCAAGAGTAAAGGATGACAATAACCTGAAGGCTATGGCATCAATCACATTTGAAGGGGCATATAAGGTCAATAACATATCTATAGTAGAAGCTAAAGGCCATACATTTATTAATATGCCAAGCTATCAGACGCATGAAGTGGATGACAATGGTAGAGCAGTTTATAAGGATGTTTGCCATTCTATATCAAGTGATTTTTCAAAGCAGCTTTATAAGGACATACTTAAGCTGTACAAGGACGTTTGCGAAACAAACAGTAATTCTATGGATATGGATTTCGGAGAAGAAAATGGCTTAAATGTGTCAGTAAGCGTGCACCCGATTGAAAAGGATAACGTAGCTGCTATAGCATCAGTATATTTTGATAACAAATTTGTAGTAAATAATATACGTATCATGAACGGAGCCAAGGGCGAGTTTATATCGATGCCAAATTACAAAACAAACAAATTGGATGAGGCGGGAAAGCCGGTATACAAAGATATATGCTACCCTGTTACGGCTGAATTCCGTGAAAAGCTTTATGGAGATATCGTTAATGCTTATCACAAGCTATCTGAAGATAAGGATAAAAACATAGACAGTCCGATTAAACATAATAGCAGGTAAAAGACGGCTTTTATTAGCTGATTCAATTAGTCAGGAGGGAAGTGTGTCCACTGGGCACACAATAAAATGGAGGTAGAAAATGATAGATTATATAAAAAATCACAAAAAAAAGTTTCTGACCATAACAGGAATTGTTTGTGCTGTTGCATTATCAGTAGGAATCATTTTTGGCACTGTGACGAATCACAGGTCATTTGACACTGACAATAATAATTATGCTGAATCAAAGCATTATGCAGCATCAATAGATGCGTCAGAAGTAGTTGAATATATCAAGGCGGTTACATACACAGAGCTTGATAAGCTCAACGATGAATATAAGATTAATCTTACTGTTGCGGAACTGTATGATAACACATGCATTGAATCGATTTGCAATAGATGTGTAGATACACTTGCATCAGCCGGGATAGATGCAGACATGCCTAAGATAATGGATACGAGTGTAGATATCACATGCAGGGCACATCTTACAACAGAGTCAAGAGAGCATATTGCACTTATGATAGCGGAGCAGATGACAGATTACGTTGCTGATCTTAATCTTGACATGATTGATAAATCAGATTTTTGCGAAAAAGTGAAAGATACTGCGATTAGGATTCTTAATCAAGAGAAGGATGATGTAAATGTAAATATTGAAATGATAACATCAGATAATGATATTATTGCACAGATACTGATGTCAAATGGAATGCAGAAGGACGCTGCATCTCAAGTCTCAGGCAACCTGCTTACAGGACTCAGTGTGGTATATGCAGATATGGACATGCCGGGTACAGAATATCTTACTGATGACAGAATCGCAAGAATAGCTGTAAGCATGTCAGAAGAAATATATTCGTCTGTATCGTCTGCAATTACATCATACAATGAAAATGTTAATAATATCACAGAAAGCATAAATAAGTTTTCGGAACAGTATGTTACCATGCAGAATGACATTAATGGGATTCAGAACCAGATTACAGTTTTGGAAGCGCAGGGCAAAGATGCTGCATCGAATGCGTCTGAGTATGTAACGGAACTTACAAGGCTGCAGAGCAAGTTAAGTGAAACACAGTCACAGCTTAATGATCTTGCATCAAACATATCAGACTTAACAGATATCAGAGACAGACTAACATTATTATCAGTATTACAGGACTCAGCAAAATCAGATTTAGAAAATTCTGTCAGCTCTCTGAAAAATGATATTAATACTTTTATGGAATCGCTTAAAAATGAGAGTAGTAAAGCTGATGAGGATACGAGGAAAACGTTTGAATCAGAGGTGTCAAATCTTCAGGGGATAACAGACAGACTTGATGCGGATAAACTTACAATCAATGAATTTAATACATACAAATCAGAGATTTCAAAATTGATAACACAGCTAAAAGACAGCTCGGCATCTGGTATGGATTCAGTTGGTACTACAGCGTTATCTGAAAAACTTGATAAAGTATCTATTAACCTGGAAGATTACAAGATTGCATCAGATGCAAAGTATGCTTCAGACAAAGCAGTTTTGGAAAAGAAAATAGGTGAACTTAAAGATAAGGTTGATGGAGATAAAAAAACACTTGAAAATTCTATAGCGGCACTTAATTCTGATCTTGCGTCAACAATCAATAGCCTTGACGGCAAAGTAGATGCTAATAATGCGGATGCTAAAGCAGCTCTTAATAACCTTAAGAAGCTTCAGGAGGATTTACAGTCAGGTAAGGTATCTATGAGTGACTATGAGATAGCTGTATCTAATATTAACAGTAATCTTGTAGAACTTGAAACAGCTACAGGGAAAAAGTTTGATAACGTCAAATCTGATGTGGATAAAGTTAATAATGATTTGAGCGAATATAAGAAGTCGGTAGCAAGCAGACTTGATGCAATGTCATCTGCAATTAATGGCAATAAAGAAAATTTTGATAAATCAATATCAGATTTAAACAGCAGCCTGACAACCACAATCGATAGTCTTGAAGGCAAAGTGGATGCCAATAATGCGGATGCCAACGCAGCACTTAATAATCTCAAACATCTCCAGGCAGACCTGCAGTCCGGCAAGGTGTCAGTAAGCGACTATGAAAAGGTCATTGCAGATATTAATGGCAACATATCAACGCTTGAAGCGGCCACGGGGGAGAAATTTGAATCTGTAAAGTCAGACGTAAGAGGGCTTAACAGTGCACTTGAGGCATATAAAGCATCAATAGCAAGCCAGCTTGATGCAATGTCAGATACAATCAGTGGCAATAAAGAAGAGCTTACAAGATCTGTAAATGAGCTGCGGGATAATCTTACAGCAACAATCAATAGCCTTGATGGCAAAGTAGATGCTAATAACACAGATGCTAATGCAGCACTTAATAATCTAAAGCAGCTTCAGGCGGATTTGCAGTCTGGAAAAGTATCTGTTAGTGATTATGAAAGCACGGTTGACAGCATTAACAAGAATGTTTCTTCACTAGAAAAAAGCACAGGTGAAAGTCTTAATTCTGTTAAGTCGAGTGTGAATAATGTGACATCTGCCTTAGACAGCTATAAGGCCTCAGTGAATGGTCAGATAAATAATATCAACTCAGATATATCATCTGTGAACAGTAAAATAAATGGCATAACAGGTGATACATCACAGCTTAAAAAAGCAGTTTCAGATAATACGGAGAAGATTAAGGGGCTTGAGAGCAGCATAAATGAGTTAAAAAAAGCTGTAAGTGACGGCAAATCCAAAGTAGCCGCGGCTGTCACTGCAAAAGGTGTAAAGACGGCTGCTGATGCGAGCTTTGATACAATTGCAGGCAACATATCATCTATGGCAGAACTTCAATATAATGCAGGAATTACATTTGCAGATGGACGCGTAAATGCTGATTCCGCTAATTATAAAGGTGGATATAGTGCAGGATATAGCAAGGGCGTAAGTGATGCAGATGGACGTATTAACACGAATTCAGCCAATTACAAAGGTGGATATAACAAAGGTGTAAGTGATGCGGATGGGCGTGTTAACACAAATTCAGCTAATTACAAGGGTGGATATAGTGCAGGCTATAATGATGGAAAATCGGATTATAAGATTATTAATTGGGATTGGACGGACATGGACTGGGAAATATCAAACTCTATTAATGTAGGTACAGGGTACAGTAAAGTGTATGTACAATGTAATAGGATACAGCTTGGAGGTGATACTAGCGGTACTAGCATTTTGTCATATGAGTATAATTCATCAACAGGAATATTAACAGCGACATCATCAAGATCAACTTTATATTCAGGACCACGCCATACAGACAGATATGCGAACTTTACAATAATATGTCTTAAATAATAATTGTCACAAAAATCATATATATGCCTAAGGTCAATTAACCTTAGGCATTATTTTTAAGGAGGATTTATCATGGATGGGAAAAAATATTACGACATAAAGTCACTCAAAAGCATTCCAATACCGGATGTGCTTGCTAGATTTGGAATAGAGGTTAACCATGCAGGTTTCTTTGCAATCAGAAATGAGCGCACCCCCTCGGCAAAATATTACAGAAACACGAATACATACTGTGATTTTGGAATGCATAATGACGGTGGCGATGTTCTCAAACTTTATGCCGTCCTTGCTGGTCTGGATATGAGAGATGCAATAGAAAAGATGGCAATTGATTTTGGAGTGCTTCCGGAAGAATATAATCATGATGAAATACAGTTGTCAGATTCACAGTGGCAGCTTATAGGCCTCTATGGTGATATGGCGTCAAAAAATATGACATTTGATTTTGAACACTATTCATTATCAACTAACTACAGATTTGCACAAAAATATCATATCAGTATGAATGAGCTTAAGAAGAGAGATCTAAGACGATATGAAAATATAATAGTGAGTAGAGCAATTCCATATGTCGAACGAATGAAGCTTATTCTTAAACAAGATTTACAGGAGCACTATGTGTTTCAGGAATTCCTTTATGAAAATGAACAACATGAAGAAGAAATTATTGCAAAATTTGAACGTGAGTTTGAAGATATAAAGCGTGCAGAAAAGATTCTTGAAATAGCATGCAAGAATTGTTTGAATGTGAATTATCATTCAAAATACGAATCCGTAACTAACGAGTATGAGGAAATAAAAGCCCGGATAACTCCGGCCGCTATCCTGCGTGTGCTCCAGGACAATCCCATATATATGGAAATATATTGTGCTACTACACCTGTAACGAAGAAAGAAAATGATGATTATATTGAAAATGCTGCTATAGCTGCACATGCGAAACAGCTATGAGAAAGGATGACTGTATGCAGAATCTTATAAGTGATTACAAAAAGAAAGAGCCTTATATTGCCACAAGATGCCTTGTGGCATCAAGGTATACATGGGGTATTAGGGGGCATCCCCTAACAAGATGCATTTGTATATACAAATGCGTATCTTGCAAATGACACATTAGAAAATTTAAGAAAAACGTATATGAAAAGGTAACAGATTTATATTACGCAGGTATTTAATACTTATAAAATTTTTAAAAATAAATTAACTTTTAAAATATAGGTAAAGCACAGGTATCTAATTAATCAAAAATACTTAAAAATATTTTAACAAAATGCTATGGAAACAGGTATTTAAAAATCTTTTAAATACAAGGTAACAATAAGGGTATTACAGGGGGATTAATTTTTAAAAAATATCTCACTGATAGGTGAAAAATATATAAATTTTACATTAATGACAGTGTGCCCAGTGGGCACACATATCGAAAGGCAGGGTTCATGGCAGATAAAGTTGAAAATTTTTATTTTCGCATGACGGAGAATGAGTATCAGGAGCTGAAGGATAAAGCATATAAGAGGGGAATAAGCGTAAGTGAATATCTGCGTCAGGCAGCTATTCATAATCGTGGAGACAGCGATGCATGTTGCAAAGATGAATTTATTCTTAAGCGAGAATATGTTAATGAATTGAGTAGGCTGAATTATGAAATCAACCGAGTTGGAAATAATATTAATCAGATTGTGAAAGATTATAACAGCGAATTTTACAACTATGCAGATAAACATAAATTAGCAGAGCTGCTCAATGAGATTATATCTCTCGAAAAGAGCATAATCAGCATGGAGGAGAAATTATGGCAATAACAAAACTGATGCATATGAAAACATCAAATAGTGGCAATTCAGGACATCTTAAAAATGGAATAAAGTATATTACAGACGAAAAAAAGACAGAAAATGAAAAGTGGGTCGGAAGTCAGAACTGCCATGTTGCTTCGGCATATAAAGAAATGATTGAAACTAAACAGTACTATGGGAAGACACACGGCCGCCAGGGATATCATTTTGTTATCTCTTTTAAACCAGGTGAAGGAAGTGAAGAGACAGCATATGAGATAGGACGTAATTTTGCAAAAGAATATCTTAAAGATTACGAAGTAATTTATGCTGTGCATAATGATAAGAATCATATACATACACATATTATCTTTAATTCAGTCAGCTTTTCAACAGGGCTTAAGTATCATTACAATGATGGAGACTGGGAACGTGATATTCAGCCGGTAGTTGACAGGTTGTGTGCCCAGAACGGATTAGCAACATTGGAATATCATGTCGATGAGTATGAGAATGAGGGGGATACATATGAGAAGAAAATATATTCAAAGAATTATAACTGGAATGCTGTAATAAGAAATGATATAGATACATGCATAGACAAGTCTGTTGATTTTGATGAATTTTTGAAAAAGTTGTCTGTTGAATACAATTACCGGATTAATTATAAGAATCGTAAGTATATTACTGTCAAGGCACCGGGGATGAAGAAAGGCAGACGATTAAAATCCGGCTCTCTTGGAGATATGTATAGTGAAGAATCAATCAGAATGAGGATTGATGTAAAAAATCAAAGATATGCATATGTTGATAAGAATCCTGAATATTTCAGCCGGGTGGTCAAGATGCCACGAACAGACAGAATCAAATATGTAAAATATAAGAATATGACTGCATATCAGAAGGAACGTCTGAAAGCAGCTATGATTCGCAAAAAAATATGTAAATCAAACGGAGCTGGAGCTGAGTGGTACAAAAAAGAAAAAAGCCGTGAGTTTTACTCTACTGTTGAAAATTATTGTTTTGCAATGAAATCCGGCTTTAGGTCTGAAAAAGATGTAATCAGTAAATATGCTGAGTTGAATGCAACACTTAGGACTGAACAAGGAAAAAGAAATAATATAAGACATGATCTGAAAGAGATGAAAGCGTTGCTGGGAACACTACAAGAAGGTTCTGATGAATACATGAATATGATGAGGCATATTGAACGAGCAAAAGAAGAACTTACAGTAAGTGATTCGAGCATAAAAAATCTTAATTATAATAAATACAGATGCAGAAGGCTGTTATCTGATGATGTGAGAGAGATTGTCGAACAGAACGAAAAAATAGTACGAAGAAGATTATCATTAGAGAATGATATCAAATATCTTGATGATAAGTATAAGAAATTTACTTATAACGAGCAAAGGAAAAAGCGTCAAAATAATAGCTGATGCATATTTTTAGTGTGCCCACTGGGCACACTTTTTTTGCAAAAAGTGGCATATAGTCCATAAGAAAATAACAGCAGATGCTGCAATATAAATACGTGGTTGGTGCAGGTCAGACTACCAGGAAAGGAGGACAGAGGAAAGTATGGATGACAATAAAAAAGAACAGTGCATTGCAGCGCTGATATCAGTTGGAATATCAGAAGAATCGGCAAAAAAAATCAATAATGTATCAGATGACGCTGCAGACTGCATTTACAAATACGCGTTGACATCCGCATATTTTGCATGCGATGAAATTATTGAAATATGTATAGATGTTTTACAACATCAGCAAGATTATCCTGCAAAAAATATACTATATATAATTCACTCTCTTGCAAATTCAAGGATGCCATATGATGAATTAGCACAATTCATATCTGAGCATATTAATGACAGATTTGAGGATTTGAGAAGAGAAGCATATGCACTGATTCGTATTCGTGCACGTACAGGAATATTACCAGATATGCAGATTACAGAAGAACAGATACAGAATATTGTATCAGATGTGTTTGTAAACATTATGAATGCAATAAGTGCACTTGATGGTAAGGTTCAGGATATCTCAGATAATATTGATAAAGAAAATGATGATGGATATTCGGATCTGATAGTGCAGATATCTAATCTGCAGGAGAAAATTGATGAAAAGGAAGCTCAGATACAGGAGCTCACTGATGAAATTGCGGTATTCAAAGAAAAAGAAGAGATCTCAGGCAACAGCCTGTCACATGACAGCCTTGTAAAAATTGCTAAAATCGCAAAAAGAAAAAAACGTAGTATATCGGCAGATCTTGTGAAAGCGTGCCGTACAGGAAGAATGAGTGCGGAAGATGCAGTCTTTTTTCTTGAAAATACAACAGCAGAAGAATTTGATGAAATAGTTAAATTATATCTTGAATAGTGAAGGAGAGTAAAAATGGATAGTGGAGCTGAGTATATTAATGTAACTTTCAGGGGAATGGAGCTGGCATTTAACATTGCAGGAAAGCCGCTTGGAGCGGCATTGCGTGCAATTAAACTGATTATTTCAGGAATTGCGCATAGTGCGAGGGAAGGGATAGATTATGCAGTCGATAAAAACGGCATAAGATCTGCTGCTGAACTTAGAAAACTCCAGTACAAAAGGGCAAAACCAATATCTGGAGAAGTAGCTATTAACGAGATAACAGACAGGTATGGTGCTGACTTTGCACTCTTGCAGCTTCCACTTGCAAATGATAGTAATGCGTTTGCAGATTTTAAAGAAAATGTTAAAGACAAAGGATTATGTTTTGCTGTTGCAAAAGACTTTAACGCAGAGGACGGAGTAATACAAATTGTGGTTCCTGGTGAACAGAAGGTGAGCTATCAGGCTTTCTTTGATGTTCTGAATCAGGAGCTGATGCCAGAGCTTGACAGAAAGATAAAGGATTACATGATAAAGATTAATGAGATAGAGTCTTCAAGAAATGAAATACTCGCAAAAGTTAAGTTCCTGATGCAGCAGCGTATTAAAGAAGATGTTTCAGAGGAAGACAAAATAAAAATAGTTAATGACATCAATAAGTATAACGACATGCTGCAGGGAATTGACCGCGAGCTAAAATATATTGAAAAACTGAAAAAAACAGCCGAGTTTTCAAAGTACGTTGAAATAGATCCGGACACATATGCAGCTAGTGCGTCCGGAAAATCAGCGGAAGCGTATTCACGCGATGGAGAGATTGCAACTCTTGAATGTGCATCAATTGAAGACTGGACCAAGCGTGGATTTGAGTATGAAAATTTCGATGACAGTACAGATTATCTTATGAATGTAGGCTGCAGTGATTTATATATGGAACGTAAGAAATACATTAACAGCAATGGAGCAAAAGAGTATGCATATACATTGTGCGACAAGGGGGTAAAGGTTGAAGGAGCAGAATTGAAAGTTAACCTTTACACATCTAATGAAGAGATAGATGAATTTAATAGAAAGATTGAATCACTTGTACACGCTAAGAATGTTCAACTGTCCGAAAATAATTCATATGTGCCTGATGCACAGGACTGCAAAATATATGAGAGAATTGATAATATAGATATTCTGTCAAAAAAACTTGAAAATTTTGAACATTATGTAAAAACTGAATCGAAGAAAACACCCAGTAGTGTGAAATTTAACGAGGAGGTTGAAGATGCACTGATTAAAAAAGCACAAAGCGATGAATATAAAAAAGCGGTAAATATACGTGCAACCGGAATGCATGTGATGGTGCCGATTTCTCAGATAAAGGTTGAAAATGAATATATTCGTGTTAGCAATGCAGATGATGAATATATGGATATTCCGCAGCATGAAGCTATATTTGATGAAAAAAGAATTGGAGACGATATTGAACTGATAGTCGCTGAACCGGACAAAATACGTCAGGTCTACAGAAAGGACAGTAAGGCGGTATCTTCGGATATGGCATTCAGCAAATTCGCATCAACGTATGCAGAAAGATTCAAGGAAATGCATAAAGATACTAAAGATATTGCAAGAAATATTGAAGAAGTCGGCAAAAATTTCAAAAGGAGCTGAAAATATGTATCCTAAGAAAAAAGATTACACAATTATTATAGTTGGAATATTTGTAGGCATTCCGGCAGTTGTATTGCTATCTGCAGTATTTAGCTATGCAGCGTGCCCTGGCTGTACACTAAGCATATATCTTGACAACCTGGACAGCATTTTTGAGATTCTTAATAAATCATCGTACGGGTTAAAAAATCCTGGAATTTATAAAGAATTATCGAATGAATTTACAGGCGGATTTGTCATTGCAGGACTATTCATATATGCATTTATTGCCTTATATGCATGGGCCGGACAAAAGAATTATATACGTGGCAAAGAATACGGCACTGATAAGTATGCAAATGTTGCCATGGTTAATAACCGGCTTAAGGACCCTGATAAAAATAATATTTATCATTATCATTATGAAAAATATGGTCCTATTGAAAAAATTAAAGCAAATATAAAGTGCGAAGTCATTAAGCAGCAAAAAAGACATGAGCGCAGAAAGAGAGGTATTGCAGATTGAAAACGTATGACATTAATACAAATCAGCGACAACTGTCAGAGCACCTTTACATGTCTATAAATACGCGGCATACAGATCTTAATAACAATATTCTTGTAGTCGGCGGTTCCGGTGCCGGCAAAACTTTCAGATTCATCAAACCAACGATGATGACATTATCATCATCGTTCGTTGTGACCGATCCAAAAGGTGAAATACTGCGTGACACTGCTAATTTTATGAAAGCACATGGGTATAATGTTATTGTCCTGAATCTGTTAGACATGCTGCATAGCAATCATTTTAATCCGTTTGTTTATATTAAGAATGATACAGATGTAATTAAACTTGTAAGCAGTATCATGCAGAATACTTCTTCAAAAGAGGCAGCTGCAAATCCTGATCAGTTCTGGGATAATGCATGTGAAATGTTGCTGCAGGCACTTATATTTTATGTAATTGAAGTAGAACCACCGGAAAGGCAGTCATTCCGTCGCGTGATGGAACTTCTTGCAAAGGCTGAGTTTACTGAGGATTCGCGTGGAAATAAGCTGCCGTCTGATCTTGACAGAATGTTCGATGCATTAGAAGAACAGGAAAATATCAGATTTGCAGAAGAACAGATGGATTACGAAGAGGGTAAAAGAGAGGATTTACCGGATCCGATAAGCCAGGCAGTGCTCATGTACAATGGAGTCATGAGAGGTGCGGCAGATACAGTCCGTTCAATTATAATTACTGCCCAGGCGCGATTAAGAAATATCACAAATAAGGATATTCTTAATATTCTTGATTATGATGAGATGAATCTGCGTGATCTTGGACTTGGAATGAATGAAGATGGCAAAACAAAGACAGTACTGTATTGCGTTATCCCTGATAATGATAAGTCATACAATTTCCTTGTCGGAATATTATATACGCAGATATTCCAAGAATTATATGCAGCTGCTGACCTTGAAAGTGGTGGCAGTCTGCCAATTCATGTGACTTTTGCCCTTGATGAATTTGCAAATGTTGCATTGCCGGATGACTTCTGTTCGCTTTTGTCAACAATGCGAAGTAGGGAAATATCAAGCATCATCATCATTCAGAATATGGCACAGATTAAGGCTTTATTCAAGGACACGTGGGAGACAATTCCTGGTAACTGCGATACATTCATATATCTTGGAGGTAATGAGCAGAGCACACACGAGTACGTTAGCAAATTACTTGGAAAAGGCACATATAACAAGCAGACATCAGGTGTTACAAAATCAAAGCAGGGATCAACATCCAAGAATGAAGATGTAATAGGACGTGAATTAATGTTGCCGAGTGAGGTGCGTAAGGTCGATGGCAAGTACTGTCTTATCTTCATAAGAGGATTTGATCCAATCCTGGATAAGAAGATTCAGACACAGAATAAGCCTATGTTCAAAGAAATGCACAATCTATATCAGCATCCCGCAACAAAAAAGAGAAAACTTAGCGGCAGCATAAAAATCATTCCTTACGCAAAATTTAAAAAGATTAGTGAAAATGATAAAAAAGCCGGCACTCATATGAGTGTAAATATCGATGGGGAAATGCTGATGTCATTATCTGATGCGGAACTAGAAGCAATGCTGATAAAATCAGATAATAATATCAATAACCTTACGCAGGCATTATATGAATACAGAATTGCGATGGAAATGACTTCAACTTCTGAATCTGAAAAGGAAAGAAATGAGCAGGAGCAGGAGTTCAGAATTGACATCGAAGATTTTCTTAATAGTTTTTCGCGCGAAAAACTTACATATCTGCTTAGATTGAGAAAACAAGGATTTAGTGATTTGCAGATAAAGGCACTATATCCGCTGTTGAAATCCGATAATTACAGCTATGCAGATGTTACAGATATGTTCGACAGTTCAATGCCAGTTGAAGAAATAGAACAACTGAGCATACAGCTTACTGCATAGGAGGATACGAAATGCTAGCAGGAATATGTGTATCAATCGCTGTTTTTGTGTGTTCGTTTGCATTTTTATCAATATGCGAGTGTGAGAATGATTGCAGATGGAAGACTATTACGCCATGCATCTTAATATATATTCTTGCTGCATCTGTACTTTCCACATTACAGATAAAAGTAAGTCAGGAATGTTATCTGCCAGGATGTGCCTTATGTGGTTATATTGCATATTCAGCCTGGACAGACAGCAGGGATAAATATATATATGCATTACCATTTTTAATTTTATTAATTGTATATTCTGCAAACTTAACTATTATTGCAGGAAGTATATCAGTAGTAATACTATGGCTGCTGATGATGTCAGTTTTTTATTTTTTATGCTGCAAAGTCGGCAATATGGGTAAAGGTGATATGTATGTGATTGCTGGAATATTCTTAATACTGCCTTTTTATAATGCATTGATATGCATTGGAATTGCAGCTGTTATCTTTATTGCATCAAATCTAAAAAAAATAAATTGGAAGAAGGCAAGAATAAATGAAAAACAGGCGTTCATCCCATCGCTGACAGCTGCATTAATAATTACAATGATGATTTTATGACTAGAGAAAGGAAGGGACAGAGATGATACTTATAACATGTGAAAAGCAAAGCGTTGCAGCTAATATAGCACATGCACTTGGAGTCAGCAAAAAAGAAGATGGTTACTTTAGCGGAAATGGCTATTATGTGACATGGTGTCTCGGACACCTTGTTACATTAGCAGAGCCTGAGGCATACGGAGAGCAATACGAAATAAAAGGATTTAACAAGGCATTGCTGCCAATCATTCCTGATAGTTTTAAAACAATCGTAATAGAAGATAAGAAAAAACAGTTCAATGTAATCAAGAAGCTGATGCATCAGAATGATGTTGAGTACATTATCGATGCCGGCGATGTAGGTGCCCAGGGACACTACCTGCAGTGGCTTGTGAGACAGCAGGCAGGCTGTACAAAACCTGTAAAGCGCTTTCTGACAGATGACTATACTGATGAGAAAATACGCGAGCAGATGCATAAGCTGTATGATATCAGTGAATTTACAAATATTATAAAAAGCGAGTTCTGCAAAGCAAAAGAGGACTGGATGATTGGCATGAGTTTTTCAAGACAATATAGTGTGCCTATTGGCCGCGTGATAACTCCGACACTGAATTTTGTTGTTGAAAGATATAATGAAAATAAAAATTTCAAACCATCAACATATTATCAGGTAAAATGTACTTATAACGAAGGTTTCGCAGGAATACTTTATAAAGGAAATACGAAGGAGTTTGAGAATAAATCGGAGGCAGAGTCAATTGCAGCTGCTGTATCAGGTAAAAAAGCTACAGTTGTAAAACTTGAAAAAAAGGATAAAATCAAGCATCCACCAAAGCTGTACAATATTGATGATTTGGAAAAAGACGGAATTAACAATTACGGATATTCTGCTGAGCAGGTCCTTAAGGCAGCACAGGCGCTTTATGAAAAACATAAAGTCATAACATATCCACGTGCGGAAAGTAATTATATTACGAGCGACCTGCTTCCACAGCTGCTTACATCAGTTAATTACATACAGGCACTTGATGATAAGTATAAGAATGCAGCTGCAGGGCATAAATTTATAAATGCAGGTAAAAGAATTGCTGATGCATCAAAAATAGAAGATCATCATGCGATAATAGTTACAAACAAAATAAAAGGCTTCGATATTTCAAAACTTACAGAGATTGAAAGAAATGTGCTGCATATGGTTATAAGCCGTATACTTACTGCACTTGCAGAAGATATGCATTACAGTGAGACGTTAATTGAATGCCGGATTGGTGACTATAATACATTAACTAAGGACAAGTTCGTAACATCAGAAGGATATATGCAGATACAGAGTGCATTAACCGGCAGCAATGACAGCAAGGGGAGCAAGGACAGAAATGAACTTATATTAAGTAAGGATGTTAAGGTGGGAGCAATATTGCAGCCTGCTACTGCAGCATGTACAAGTCATCTTACAACACCACCACAGCTGCATACTGAAGCAACGCTGTTGACAGCAATGATTAATGCAAGTAACAGTGTTGATGATGAAAATGAAGCAGAGGTTCTCAAAGAATCCGGAATCGGCACAAAGGCAACTAGAGCAGGAATAATCAAGAATCTGTTCGACTACGGATTTGTCGAATACGATGGAAATGGAAAAGTTAAGCATATTATTCCTACAGAGAAAGGGCAGGAAATTATTGCTCATGTTGAACCGGACCTTAAGTCAGCGGCACTTACAGCACAGATGCAGCTTATGCTTGCTGAAGTAGCGGAGGGAGCATTAAGTGAAGCCGAATGCATGGTACATATTACATCCTATATACAGCAATTATTTTTAAAAATAAGAAGCAGAGAGCAATGGTCGTATCAAAAACAATATACGCAGGAATCAATAGGAAGATGCCCATATTGTGGAGGAAATGTATTGATGGGGCAGTATGGAATGTATTGTGAAAAGTATAAAGAATGTCACTTCACTGTCAGCTTCGAGAAGAACTTTGCTGCAAGGTGCGCAGGAAAAGCACTAACGAAGACACAGATGAAAGCATTACTTGATAAAGGACTTACAATGACACTTAAGTCAAAGTCGGGTACAAAATACAAAAAAATATTCAGAATTAATCCGGTGTGGTCCGAGCAGTATAAAAGCGTACAAATAGATTCAGATTTTTTAAAATAAATTAATAAAAAATCAAAAACAGGGTGTATAGTGCATATGCAATGTAATCTTGCGTGGTTCAGCCACGGACGTTATTGCAATAATGGTGAATATGGGAAGGCAGAGAGAGGATGCACATTTCAAGGTTGTTGAATATGGCGCTGAAAAAAGCATTGATGTGTCAGAATGCAATCTTGAACTTATTTATGATGATGACTATTTTGAAAAGGTCAATGCACAATACACACAGTTTTTTACAAATATGCTTTTTAAAAAATCATATTCAATGACAACGCTTGCAAAGTTGTCTGGAATAGATGCGAGCACACTGCACAAATTGTTTCATAATCAGAGAAAATGGAATATAGAATATATTAAGCGAGTGTGCAACGCATTCGCAGTAGAATACAGGATGTTTGAATACGAGCTTCAAACTGAAAAAAAAACAGTTACACAGCTGTCAATTGAACTTGCAGAATGCTACAGGACGTTAAAGACATGCGGCAAACAAAGGTATAACCAGATATGTCAGGCATATGACATATCTGTGGCGAGTCTGAAAAGATATCTCAGAATTGCGGAGACAGATAATGCATTATATGAATATATAGACTCAGGAAGAATATCACTGCTTGCTGCTGTTGAGCTTTCATATCTTAAGCCGGAATCTCAAAATATAATTGCAGTGTTTATGAATAATAATGATGACTGTATATTAAGACGTTCACATGCCGTGAAACTGAGAAAACTTGACTCAAAAAAGAAAAAAGCTGTAACTATAAATAATATTTTAAAAATTATGGAAAAGGAGAATTAATAAATATGGAAGTACAGGGCATTAAAGAAATCATCGTAGCGGACGTACATGAGTTAGATGAGCTTATCAGTAAAGATGGTGTAATTGCTGTGATTAATTTAAACAAGGAGATATCAGATGGAAACATGCAATGAAAAAAAGGAATTTAAGCTTGATGTTGTATCTGTCAGATTAGTTAAGGACGCACCGGTAATATCAGACGAGCCATTGAATTGTCCTGATAAAGTCATTAAAGCAGTTGGAGAGTTCCTGAGTGAATTTGACCGAGAGGCATTATGTGTTATTAATCTTAAAACTAATCTTACTCCGATTAATATGAATATCGCAAGTATGGGTACGCTCAACTATGCAGTCCTTCATCCGCGGGAATTAATGAAATCATCAATATTGAGTAATGCAGCTTTTATAATGCTTGTACATAATCATCCTTCCGGAGATGTAACGCCAAGCAGGGAAGATGTGAAAATGACGGATAAGATGAATAAGATATGTGCACTTATGGATATTCCATTAATAGAACATATTATCGTTGGAGATGGAAAATACTTTAGCTTTAATCAGCACCAATTGCTGAAAAAACCCGACCTGAAACTTGAGACAGATATCAATGAAATAGAACTGCAGCCTCCAAAACGCAGATCCAGATGAGAAGTGTGCCCAATGGGCACACTTTTTATATGCAAAAAGTGGCAGATAGTCCATTAGTTAAAGCGTTATTTATTGCGATAATCAGCTTACAAACAAAGAAAGGAGAACATATATAATTATGGACTATTATGCTGAAATTTCATGCGAACAGCAGGAAAGAAATGCCCCTTTTACTGATGAAAATGAGCCGTTGGTTGACATTAGTAATTTGGAGTATGACGAGGACGGCTATTTACATTTTACTGTCACAGCAGATGATTATGGGTTAGAGGGCTTATATCGTATTTATGACCCCACAAATGGCGACAGTATGACGCTTGTAAGTATTGATTATAGCTATCTACACCCAATCATTGAAAGACAATGGGACAGAATAGAAAATGCCCTTTATGACATTACGCTTGACCGCTACAATGCTATGAATAGACCGACGCTTGCCGAAGATATAACCAATAATCCACTTGAAAGCAGGGTTGCAGGCGAAGAACTTCTTAATGCACAGGATTTAGTTGAAGAATTAAGAGCGGTTGGCGCAGAAATTGATGAGAATGGTTATGTTACTGTTTATCACAGAACAGACCAAGCCAGCAAAGAAAATATAAATTTTTCTCATGTTATGAAAGCAAAAGAAGATGGACTGTTTTTTTCAACAAAGGAAAACGGACAAAACGAGGGTTACGGCAGCAAAATTATAAAATTTTCAATTCCCGTTGAAAAATTAATGCTTGATGATATTTTTTCGGATGAAGCACATTTAAGGTTTCCGTTGGAAAACGGAATAAGGCAACTGGATGTTTCAGATTATCTTGTAGAGGAAAGGGAAGAAAATATGGAAAAAGAAAATGCAAATGTTGCAGAATTGGCACAGGAAACTAATTATACACCAATACCGAACCGCTATTATGAACCCGACCTGAAACTTGAGACAGATATCAATGAAATAGAACTGCAGCCTCCAAAACGCAGATCCAGATGAGAAGTGTGCCCAATGGGCACACTTTTTATATGCAAAAAGTGGCAGATAGTCCATTAGTTAAAGCGTTATTTATTGCGATAATCAGCTTACTAACAAAGAAAGGAGAACATATATGTATAATTACAATGTGTTTAAAGAGCTGGTAATCAAAAAAATATCGGATTACATGCCGGAAGAATTTTCAAAAGAAACTATGATTGTGGAGAACAGAAAGGCACCTAACTATGTAGATGGGCGCGACACAATATTATTTCGTAAAGAAGGAAGTAATATATCCCCTGTTATGTATGTTGACATCATGTATGAAAGCATCAATGTATATAGTATCAACAAAGAATGGAGTAAATGGAGCATGTTCTATTCTGTATGAAGATGAACTTGAAAAGTTATCAGACAAGCTTAATTCAGATCTCTATATAATTCCATCCAGTGTACATGAGATACTTGCAGTATCAGCAGAATGCTACGATAAGCCGGATGAACTTGCATATATGGTAAGAGCAGTTAATTCCTCGGAAGTCGATATTAAGGACCGTCTTTCTAATCAGGTTTATTTGTATAGCCGTAAAGATAGATGTGTGTCAATTGCTACACATGCAGATAAGTCACTTATTTATGATGCAGATAAGCCTGCCAGGGATGAGGTGCTTAAAAGACCATTTGCGTCAAAATAAATTTGAAATGCAGAATTAAAAAAATGTGGTTTAAACACTGATAAACACTGACTTTTTTTCAAAAAGGCTCACGTGAGCCTTTTTGAAACGGAGGTGATAAATTTGCTTAATAAAAGAAAAAAAATAAACACTGCATACATTTGTGTAATGCTAATCATGATTATGCTTGGAGTGGTAATTTTCATTACAAAAGATTCAGGTCCGGAAAACAAGGATTATGAGACAGATGAAAGTTCATATTTATATGAGACATTGCCAGAGAATCTAACAGATTCAATAAGTCCGTATATGGTTACTGATAATAAGGAGCCGAATGATAATAGCACGTCATTTGATGATTACACACTTGTAGAAGTGGAGTGTGAGTCCGGAACATTGACTCTTGAAACACTGCAGCAGCTGCTGAAAAGCAGCGGGCGGATAACAGAACAGCGTAAAGATGGATGTAAATATATTTTTTCAAACTCAAACAATCAGGCTGTAGTAGCTGAATTTAATGCAGATGGAATATGTACGATGATGTACAGAATATATTAAATTTTATATTAAAACGGAAACAGGGAGCTTGTGATGAATGTAATATCAATAGAATCAACTGATGACAGAGAAGACGTTAATACAGGATTTGTCCAAACTTCAACGCAGACTCTGTACAGGGCAGTATCAATTTATAAGAATGAGCTAACAGGGGAGAACACAATCTGTGCGGTAGCACCGGATCAGTTTGCATATGAGGAAGAGTGCAGACGATTTATAAAAAGCAGATATCCGGACAGAGTACTTGTCAAAAGAGAAGTGCTCTCGAAGATTGCAGGTGAAAAATGAGAGTATCGACACTCATTTCACTAAAAAATGCACTGCCAGATAAGACATTTCAAACATATCTACAGCTGGATAATGAAACAAAGACCTTCATTGACAGCCTTGAAAAAGTAGAAGGTCTTAATCCGGCACAGATAATGCGGGTTATAGAAGCAATTGATAAGGAAATAAGTCGGGATAAAATAAAATTCATAGCGCGAAGGGAATATTCAGAACAGCAGATGCATGAGGCAATTGAGGCATGTACAGCCGGGTGCAGCATAGAAGAACTATCAGCATTTTACATGCCGGACAGATTTGCGGCTGACATGCATAAGGAGGCGGCGAAAAGGGTAAGGAGGCGGTAATTTTGCAAATAATAAAAAGAAAATGCGATGGCGAGCTGATATGTCAGAATTTTACCGATAAGGTACAAATCGTGAACATCAATGAAAATAATGAAGAAGTGATTACGGAAATCACAACATCTGAACTTTACAGAATCCTGAATGAGGAAATGAATGAATCTAAAAAATATTTCAGATCAATCAAAGATATCATGGATGATATTAAGAGTCTTTTTTCGGAAGAACTGAACCTGACAGTCGACAGTCTGGGCTTTGATACAGGATATCCAATATTCAGATGCGGCAATATAGACGGAGAAATATGCAGGGAATACGGATGCATTCCATATATGCATCTATTTGTAAATTCATCATCAAGCGCGAAGCATCCTGACAGGGAGAGCGGATATAGTGCTGTACTGGTAATTGACTTCAGAAAAGTGCAGCAGGCACAGCAACAGCAGCCTGATAACAATGATGTAAGGATGGGGATTTGGTCAAAAGAAATGAATGCAGATGAATTTCATGAGCTGCAGCGGAATCCAATGTCATTATGGAAGCTGTTCAATTCGATAATTGAAGAGTACAAGGAACGCCCACGCGAAGAGGAGACAGTTAGAAGAAAGAGCAGGTAATATGGATAATAAGGGTCATAATTATCGCATGCTGCAGAGAACCAGGCGTCACTATGGTACAAAGCAGGATGCAAGGAGCTTAAAAAAGCAGATACGCAGATTGTCAAGTGAAATAGAGTCGCTAAAAGTTGACAGAAATATAAAAGCTGATTCACTTAATGTACTCAATAAGAAAGAAACTCGTTCTGACGATGATATAAAGCAGATAAATGTAATAGGGAAGGAACTTAAGAAAATAGATGATGTAATTATTCAGAAACAGATAGCTATTGCAGATGTGAAAAAGAAATTATCTAAAAATAAAGGTACAGTTGTAAAAAAAGTTAAATCTGATGTGAAAAATGCCGGGAAAAAAGTGAGAGGTGATATGAAAGACGGCATTAATACAACTATTGATTTGATAAAAACATATGCAGACAGCGATGACGATGGAACACTGGCAGCTTCTAAAATAACAAAAGTTGCGGTTAATACAGTTGGTAAAACAGCAAGGCGTGTAGGAAACAAGACATACAGAGCTATTACATATTATCCAAAAAGCGTTGCCAGAAAGACAATCCGCAGAGCAGTCAATAAAATTATGAAAACAGTTGCAAAAGCTGTAGTGAAAGTTGTCAAGGCATTAGTCGAGGTTGTTGTAAAGCTTTTGTCTCAAATAGTTGAACTGCTCATTGCATCAGGAGGCTGGATAGTACTTGTTATCCTTATGGTGATAGTGCTTCTTTGTATAATTATAGTTAAATTCGACATCGGATGGTTTGTCGGAGGCGACACAGAGGTGGCACAGATGTCAAGTGAAAGATATATAGAAGCATCGCAATATCTTTCCACGCTGCAGCGAAAATTTAATCAGCAGGTAAATCATGAATCAGAGGGTATTCCGGTATATGATAATGATGGGGATAATACCAATGATATATTAGTTACATACGTCTGCCTTACATTTGATATTGATATGGATGAGGATGAGCAGAGCGATGAATTGTCTGATTTAGAAAAAGAAATATTATCCAGTATCTTCAATACCATGTGCTCATATGAGCTGGATATAAAACAGCCAGAGGATGACACACCTGACAAAGATGGTAAAAAGCCGGAACCGGAAGTCATAAGCTGTACCGTAACAAGACACAATCTCGCATGGGCGATTCAAAAGTATGATTTTACAAATGAACAGAAGGCTACGCTGGAGCTTGTTTCACAGTTGTCCGGAGGAGTAGTAAGAGCAGATGGACTGCAGGTAATTATTCCAGGAGGCAGTGGCAATCATCATAATAATATGGTATCAGGATATGTACCGGATATTAATATATCACTCACCTGGCCAACATTATCTAACACTATCACATCACAATATGGAGATACATCTGACAGAGACAAGCCGCATAAAGGTGTTGATGTAGCACCTACAACCTATGGGGTCGCAGGGGATCCTATCTATGCAGTTGCAGATGGCGAGGTTAAAATAGCACAGTGGAACAATGCAACAGCAGGCACGTATGTAGCAATCAGCCATGACGGAGGACTGTATACAAGATATCTTCATATGACAGATTTATGTGTAGCTGCAGGAGATACAGTTACGCGCGGACAGCTTATCGGACATATGGGTACTACAGGTGACAGTACCGGACCGCATCTGCATTTTGATTTCGCATACAATGGAGCCTATATTAATCCCATGGCATATTACAACAATTAAAATTAAATAAAAAGTGGCATATAGTCCATAACTTTAAGAAGCTTCTTGCATTAAATTAATGCATGCCATCAAGACAGATTATTTTAATGGAAGGAGCTTTTTTATGAAGAAAAAGATCAGAAAAATTATTCAAACAACAGCTGCGGCATCGTATATGGCACTCATGATGCATCTGCCGGCATTAGCAGCAAGTACAACAGGCGTGGATGAGGTATTGAAGCCTCTTAACCAGGTTAAATTGCTTGTACTTGGAATATTCTCGGTAGTTGGAGTGATCATAGTAGCAGTTAATACAACGCACTTATCAAGCGCACTTAAAGAACGTGATTCATCTTCAATTCAGACAGCATTACTTGGCATGGGAGGAGGATTCATTATGGCCGCAATTTCAACAGTTCTCGCATTTATAGGCTTATGATAAGAGATATAAGAATGGAGAAAAAGCATGGGAGATATTGGATATAAAATCATAGCTTTTGCAAACACAGTTGCAAAGGCACTTTTTAATACCGGATATGGATTTATTACTATGGATGTGGAATCTTTTTCCGGAGGCAATATGTATAACTTTGCAAAAGGTCTTAATCTGATTTTCATAACAATCGGAATATCATTTGCAACAATACTGTTCCTTGTCGATTTCTGTGTATCTTCTTTAGATGTGAAGAATGATATGCGCCTGACAAATGTTGTGAAAATGCTGCTCAAAATGGGAGTGTGTTCAGCACTGATAACGTATTCGATGGATTTCCTGGCAGCTTTTATAAAATCAGAAAATGCACTGCTCAATATTATTTCGGGAAATGTTTATTATACAGGCCAGACAAACTATGGCGCACCTATTACGTCTCTATTCAGCGGAATTGATAAACCGGTTGGAGATATGTTGTCAGATTTATGTTACATAGACAAAATCGCTGAGATTGTGTCGAATGCCAAATTTTTTGAATCGATTGTATATCTTGTTTTTGCAATAATAGCATTACTGGTACTTGCCGGTGCAGGACTATTTTTCATTTTCACTGGATTTTCAAGACTATTCAAGATATATACAGTCCTACCGTTTGCATCATTTGCATTTGCAACATTTGCAGCGAGGGAAAACTCTGCAATAGGGTCAATTCTGCCGGGATATATCAAATCATTTCTGGGGCTTCTGCTTGAAAATGCGGCGATAGTAATAGCAATTAGACTGTTTTTTGCATTTGTTAACAGTGGCAATTCATCAACATTTCTTGGCCTGCTCGGATGTTCAGAAAACGCGACAGGCTTTGAAGGAGTAATGTTCCTTCTGCTTAATGCAATAGCCTGCTACGCATTCTTTACACTAACTGTAACAGCAGCAAAGGATGTTCCAAAACATGCGCTCAGCTTAGGCAATATGTAAGCGGAAAGAAAGGTGATAACTAATGCAGATACCGATGGCATATAAAGTTGAATCTTACAAAGAATCTTTATTCATGGGGTTCCCATTGCGGCAGTCATTACATATGATTGCCGGCATGGTAGTAATGGGCACAGTAATGGCGTTAATGGTGCTTGCCTTTCATATCAATATATTAATTGCCATGTATATCGGGCTGCCATTCGCAGCACCGATAATAATTGCCGGATTTCCTAATGAGGCAGGAATGACGAAAATCGATGTCATTCGCAAAAAAAAAGAAATCAAATCATATGGCACAGATGGAAGACTTACTTACGGAACCGGAATGAATGAAGAATTTCTAAAGAGACTTGAGATAACAGATAAGAACAAGCAGGAAGATGATTTTAGCAAGGCAATGAAGAAGATGATTATAGTTTTTATTGCAGGCATAATTGCAACGATTGCAATTATAATTTTTATTTTAATTAAAATTGCAGGATAAGGAGGAAAATTGATGTTCGGCAAACAGCAGCAAAATATATATGACAGCGTTGCTTTGATATGCAGACAGATTGAGTATATTACCAAAATCGACAAATCAGGTAAATGCTATCAGCAGAATTTCATTTTTGACAAAAAAACGGCTGCTAAACATCTTTCAGAGATTGACAAGTTTGAGTCAGCTGTCAGAAACAGTAACGAAGCAGGGTGTGATTATGCTGCAGAACTTGCAGGAGATATTAGAGCATTTTATATAAATCAACGCACAGACAGTCTCAGCGATGAAGATATAGCACATGCGCAGATTGCAAGACTTGCGCTTGCAACAATGAGCAAATTGCATAGTTTTGATTCAGCAATGTCATCTGAATTTCTTAAGCTTATAAAAGACGAGAAAGATAGTATTAACAGAACAATCAGTTTCCTTGCAAGTGCGGATGATAAGAATATATTTGCAACATATGCAAGATATTCAGATGCAGTTACAAAGTATATAGAATATCTTGAAGGTTCCACTGATGCTTGCATTGACTCAGAAGAAGATATACCTATATCGGAAGAAAACGAGGAAGATATCAAAGATACTAAATATGAAGATGCAAAAAAAATCAGCGAGCTGACAGAACAGCTTAAAGCACTCGAATATAAGCTTGCACGTACAAGTGAAAATGCAGATAAGCTTGAAAAGGCATTATCGGCAAAAGAAAGAGAGTGCACAGATTATGCTGCAAAAGCAGCAAGAGCTGAGAAAGAACGCTCAATGCTGATTACTGATATAGAAGCAGTCAGACGAGAAGCTGCCTCATCAGCACGTATGAAAATAGAACTTCCGCTGATTATTCTTACAGAACCGGAAGAAGAGGTATGGAAAGCACCTAATAACGATGGTGACGATGGCAGGGGAAATGGTTATAAGAAGCTGCTGCAGCGCATCAGTTTTAAGCAAAAGAAGTCAATTAATATTCCAGCATCAGATAATAACGATATAAGTGTATATAGCTGTCAGGTTGTTGGGAGCGCAAGTGGTCTTATTCCATGCTGCGACAGCCAGATTGTACAAGGTTTTGCCCTATATGAAGACAAGTCTGGCAGACACTATTTCATACATAAATCAAATGTTAATGGTAGCAAGGCATCAGGCAGAATATTCGACATATGCATAAGTCAATATGATGAGTTGCTTCTTACAGTCAAATATTCAGATGATGAATTTAATGATTTATGCACTAATAATCCTGCTGTAGCAGATGTTCTGCCTTCGTTTTACAATTTTGTAACAGAAGTAATCAAGCAGTCAATGTACAGCGGACTCTGTAATACAGATGCAATCCTGCAATTTAACAGCTATTACGTTCATCTGTATATGATAGCCAAGGATGCGGTAAAAATCAGAACCAACACGGCAATCATGGCATTAGAAATAGCATCTGAATTGAAAATGCTCCTGAAATGTTTCGGCATTCTTGAAGAATCAGATGCAGCATATATGCAGCGTATTGCACAGATGCTGATAGATGGTGATAACGATAAGATACAAGTTCCTGAGGCAGGAACAATAAGTGCTAATAGTGATATAGAAGCATATGTTGACAATCTGAGGCAGAGAATCATGTCATTTCCATGTACTGAGGAACAGCCTTACGAAAATGACAGTACAGAATGTAATAAAGCCGAGAGCGGTGGTGAGGAGACATCTGATACATTGGTTAATATACCTGAACCAGAGCCAGGAGAAATGCCACAGTTTAAGGAGTATACATATCATGCTCAGGACAGCGGCAGCAAATATAAAAGGGCAGTAGTTCCTGACTTGAATAATGTGAAGTTTATTGTCTCAAAAACATGCAATGCAGGAGAGGATATATCACTTTATTCAGTTGAAAATATAGAGTCTGCGGTATCTCAATATTGTTTCGCAATTGCTCCGGTTAAAAAAATAGGAGTAAGCATAAGTGACAAAAGATATTACCTGATGCAGTCAGATAATGATAACAAGTCACTCAGGCTGCTGGACAACCGCACAAGAAAATTTATTGAAGCTGATGGAGTATTAGAAATTGTTGAGTTTTACGAGTTTAAACTCATAAATGCAATACATGCAGCGGAGAATGAATAGGAGGTTAAATGAAAACATCAAAACGCGTTGGCGTAGATCTCGCACCTGCGGCCAAGATTGATGATCCGGTCATAAAGGTCCCGCGGACATTCCAGGATTGCATTGATGTAATTAGAATATCCCGCGATGGAGACTTTCAGGTTGCGGATAATAAGTACTCAAGAACGTATGAAATGTCAGAGATAAACTACAGAATTATGAGTGACGAGGCACAGGAAAATATAGTCTTTGATTCCTACTCTGAATTGATTAACTCAATGCAGGACCCATTTAAAATAACTATAACAAACCTGAAATCTGATATTGCATTACTACAAAAGAGAATGTTCATGAGACACCGTGGAGATGGTCTTGATAAATATCGTGACATTCTTAATGACAACATCAATGAGAAGATGTATGAGGGCAGTAAGGGATATGAGCAGCATAAGTATATTACGTTGTCAGCATATGCGTCCTCATATGCTGATGCAAAAGATATTCTTAATGTAGCGGAAAAATCGCTTGTAAAAGGAATGTCATCATTTAACAGTGCTGTAAGCCGGCTTGACTCAAAAAAAAGACTTGAATCATTGCGCGGAATATACAGAATGGACTGCAAGAATGATTCTGTGATTGATATTGATAAGCTGATAAAAAGAGGTGACGGATTCAAGTCTGAACTTGCAAATCCGAAGGGTATGAATTTTGATCCAGAACATAATCAGAATGGTACATACTTCACAATCGGTGATAAATGTGTACAGGTGCTATATGCAGCGGATTATCCATCGGTAATGACGGATTCTTTCCTGATTGATCTTGTGACTCGGCCAGTCACCATGATTGCTTCACTTGATGTAATGCCGGTATCAAGAGAAATTACAACAAAACTTCTCGAACATAATTACATGGGTATTGAGAATGACATTGCCAATCAGCAACAGCGCCATAATAAGCAGGAAGCATACTCTTCACAGATTACATATAAGAAGAGAGTTGAGAAGGCATCTATTGAAGAGTATATGACTGATGTGGCTGAAAATGACCAGAATCAGTACCTGGTCGGATTGCTTATCTGTCTTTTTGCAGACACTAAGGATGAACTTGATGCAATATCTGCATCTGTGTGTTCGTATGCTGCAGGGCGTAACGTCAAGTTTGAGATTGCAAGATATATGCAGCGTGAGGCATTTAACACAGTCCTTCCGATCGGCTGCATGCAGATGGACCATATGCGTACAATGCTTACAAGAAATGTTGCCGGATTTGTTCCGTTCAACATCCAGGAACTGCATGCAGATGGCTGTACTATCTGCTATGGAAAAAATCAGCTGTCAAACAATGCAATATTTGGTAACAGGAAGAAGCTTGTCAATCCTAATGGATTTTATTTTGGCATGCCAGGTTCTGGAAAATCCCTTGATGCAAAGCTTGAAATGTCATCGGTAATGCTTGGAAGTAATGATGACATTATGATTATAGATCCGACTAATGAATATATTCCGGTTGCACAAGAATATGGCGGTGAAGTCATTGTTATCGGTACAGAAGAATATGCGAACTATATTAATCCACTTGATGTAGATTTATCGGTATACGATTCAGTACAGGAGCTGGAACAGACGATTACTGAAAAGAATGACCTAATGACTGCTATATGTGCTTTTTCATACGAGGGACCATTCGATGGAAGAATGAAATCGCTCGTTGACCGGGCTGTACGAAATATATACAGAAATATTGCAAAAATGCCGCAGGAAGAAAGATATGTACCAATCATAAGTGACTTCCGTAATGAGCTTTCACTCATGAAAGAGCCTCAGGCACAGGATATTGTATTATGTCTTGAAAGATTTACAGATGGTTCAATGAACTTCTTCAACCATCAGACCAATATTGATGTGCATAACAGAATGATTTTGTTTTCAATCCGTGACACTCCTAAAGAAATGTGGCCTATGACAATGCTCATTGTGCTTACATACATAGATAGAAAAATACTTGAAAATTTTAACAGGAAAACAGCAACCTGGCTGTATATAGACGAGTTTCACGAGCCGATGCGCAATGAATATGTAGCAGTAAGCCTTGACAAGTATTGGCGAAAAAACCGTAAGCTTGGCTGTATCGACACAGGAATGACACAGAATATAGATGAAATGCTGAATTCTGCAACTGCACGAACCATGCTGGATAATTCAGAATTTTTCTATATATTGAAGCAGCAGAGTAATGCTGATGCAGACCGTATATGCGACTTTATTGGCGGCGTTACTGATGAGCTTAAGAGATATGTAATCAGTGCAGAGCCAGGAACAGGGTTATTAAAACATGGCAATGTAGTTCTTCCGGTTGATAACAGATTTGATAAAGATAATGAGCTTTATCAGCTGCTTAATACTAATTTCCATGAGAAGACAGGAGGTGTTGCCTGATGGCATTCTGGAATATACAGCAGGCAGAATTGCCGGAGTCGGACAAGAGCATAAAGAAAGGCATAGACCTGGCACTTGATTATCTCATTGCTAATAAAAGCCAGGCATTGTCAAATTATCTGCAGGCAGACTGCAAAAAGGAACTTACAGCGGCTGCAAAATATCAGCTGCAGGTGCATGGATATCAGGGAGAGCTGCTTGATGATGTTATGGAAATGTTTGAAAAATATATGTGGGGTTATTACATTCTTGATGACCTTATTAATGATGAAGACATTTCTGATGTCAAATGCATTGGCAGTGACCATGTGCAGATTAAGCGGCTTGGAGAGAGAGAGACATCATCGGTAAGATTTGAATCACCGGAGGACTACAGACGCTTCGTGTCTATGGTCGCGGTAAAAAATAAAAAGTCACTTGCAGATGTAAATGCATTGCTCACATTCACTGATAAAGATAGTAATCCAAACGCACGATTGAGATTCTGTCTTGCAACGGAGTACGTATCTGATATCGAAGAAGCATATCTTTCAATCCGTAAAATTCCGAAGCATAAGTACACGATGGATGATCTTGTGCTGAAAGGGATGCTCACACCGGCACAGAAAAATTATCTTGAAGACAAAGTTGTTAATGCATCAGGAATCCTTCTAACCGGTAAAGGCTCATCGGGCAAGACAAGCCTTATCAATGCAATGGTTGAGGTAATCCCGCATAACAGATCAGTCGCTGTCATGCAGGAAAATGAGGAGATATTCACATATCCAATGCAGGATGGAGGACATCCTGACATGATGTGCATGCACATTGTTGAAAATTCAGGCGAGGGAAAAATCAGTTATACTCTTGCAGACCTGGCACGCAAGGGACTTGTATTCGACCTGGACTATTACATAATAGGTGAAATTAAGGGTAATGAAGCTGCTGATTTCATGATGGCCTCATACACAGGACATCAGTGCTGGTGTACTGTTCACGGCAAAAACAGCCAGGAAGGAATTTATAAACTGGCAGATTATGTCCATCAGGCGACAGGATATGAACTGCCAGAGTGCTTCAGAATGCTTTCAGGAATATCATGTGTTGTTTATCTTGAACATTTCAAGGTAAAAGAGATATGTGAGATAGATGGTTATGATTTTGTTAATCAGAAGCTTGCAACACACATTGTTGATTTTCCACCGGAAAATGTAAAGAAAGGAGATGAATGTGCGTGATGTATGTATTATATATCCTGCTTTTTGCGGCCTGCTGTATAGCTGCATGGCAGGTGCTTAATGAACTTTTTGTCACACATGCATTGCAGAAGAGAATCATAGCAACTACGTCAGACAGCTCGAAGGCAAGAAGGGTTAAGGAAGAACGCCTGCGGCAGCTCGAAGGCGAGCAGGATAAGACAAATATTCTATATGCAATAGATCTTATCCTTGAGCAGAGCGGCATGAAAAAGTATATGCCATTTATCAATGCAGAGCTTTATATATTATCAGCAGGAGTAATTTCAATGATTGTTTTTGCTGCAGCGTGTGCTGCAGGAGGATGGCTCATCGGGTTAATTGGCATGCTGGCAGTAATAATGACTGCATATGTAGTGCCGGTGCTGATGTCAGAGAGCAATTACAAGAATACAGAGAAGGATATCCTTCAGTTTGTCAATCTCGTAGGAAGCTACAGTGCTACAAGTAATAATATTATTACTATCTTCGGCAGCATGTATCTGTATCTGAATGAGCCGCTGAAAAGTTCTGTGAAAATGTGCTATGACGAAGCACAGATGACAGGTGATATCTCATCAGCGTTATTACATCTTGAATCAAGGATTAATCATCCGCTGTTCAGAATGACAATACGCAATATCGAGATTTCATCGAGACATGAAGCAAACTACAGTCAGGTTATAGCTGCAATACGTGAAATAGTGCGTGAGTATATCCGCAACCAGGAAGAAATCAAGGCAATGATTTCTTCTGCAAGAAGCCAGATGCTTATACTTATAGTCGCAGGAGCAGTAATAATGTACATGGTCAACGGAATGCTTGAAGGAGTGAGCCTTTTCACAACACTTACAACAACTTTACCGGGTCAGATTATTCTCGGAGTCCTAGCCGTGGTAATTGCAATCAGCATTTACATATTTATGTCATTCGGTGCGAAAAAAGGGAGGTGATTGAATTGAATGTAGGATTCCTTGTGCTTCTTCTTGCAGTGCTTTTATCAGTAATGATTGCAATTCTGTTTTACCGCATTTACAGCAGTATCGCAAATAAGACGGAGGAAGAAGCAATACTTGCAAGAGAAAGGCTGCTCAACAGAAAGTTTTCAAACTACTCCATGCAGAGGAAGTTTGATGAGATGAAACTGTTTATCAGTAACTATGGCGTACCTTATATACTTGGGCATAACATCACGCCACGCGGATATATAGCGTTTAAGCTGATATTTGCATCAATAGTTGCACTTATAGCATATCTTCTGCTTGAAACTGGAGTTGCTAATATAGCAATATCACTGCTCGTAGGATTTGTTGCTTATCTAATCTTTGACACTCTTATTAAAAGTAATAATGACAAAGATAATGATGATATGTTCGAGGACATAAAGGCAATTTATCAGACGATGATAATACAGTCTGCAGCAGGAGTATTCATAAGTGATTCACTGATGGAGTGTTATCGTCAGGTCCGCAACAAGAGGCTCAAAAATGCCCTTAAGGATCTGACTAATACTATCATCACAAAGCATGATGTTGAAGGCGCCTTAACAGTATTTTCAGTAAAGTTCAAGAATCAGTATATTGATTCACTTGTAACAACAATCGAACAGTCGCTGCGTTCCGGACAGTCAGTAAAGCTTCTTGAGGATATATCCAAGCAACTGTCAGATGTTGAACATGCAATGCATGTTAAACAGCAGTCAGCGATGGACACAAAAGTAACTATAATCCAGGTACTGATTCTCATGATGGTAGTTGTAATGCTGCTGTATGGCGTATTTATCAGCATTAAGGGTTCAATCGGAGTATTTTGAATAATGAAAATATAGTAAATTTCAGGAGGAATTAGGATGAATAAGTTAAAGGAATTTGGTAAGAAGATTACAGGAAAGGTAGTATCAGTAAAGAAGCAGGGAGTCAGCAATGTTGTCGAGATTATCCTTATCCTTGTTGTAGTTGTTGTAGTTATTGCTGCATTTAAGACAGGTGCAGGAGAGATTATTACGCAGGGTCTTACTGCTGTTAAAAATTCCATAACATCAATGCTTGGAACACCATAGGATTTTAAAATTCGGAGGCAGATATGAAAAAGGAAGAAGGAACACTTGGAGATTTTATATCAATCCTTATCGCAATTCTTGTGTGTGTAATAATCATGACTGTATCAATTGGATTTTCCGGTGACAGTAAAAGGAAGGTAGAGATTGATAACCTTGCAAGAACAACGATTCTGCAGATGGATGATACAGGGTATCTTACAAGCCAGATGCAGAATCAGCTCACTGCTTCCCTTTCAGCCCTGGGATGCCGTAATATCAATTATGCTGGCTCGACAGTAAATAAAGCAGATTACGGCAGCCCGGTATATCTGAAAGTAACATTTGAGATGCCGGCAAGTGACTTTTCAATGGATTCAAATAATATTTTTGCATTCAGGCAGACAACAAGGTACGTAACATCGCAGATTTATGAAGAAAGCAGGAGCAGAAATTGATGAAGATTTTGAAAAAAGAAGAAGGAAGCGCTAATTCAATTGCATTCATGCTTGTGATGATATTCGCTGTAATGCTCATTGCAGTTGTCACTGTTAAGGTACAGATGGTTTATGCAGCGAAAAAAGATGTGCTCAATGCCCTTGAGGCATCTGAGTACGGAGCGCTGCTGAATGAAAAAGACATGACATATAAGTCAATCTTTGACCTTGCAGATAACGGGTATGAAGCAGTCAGATATGCCTCGCTGGCAGTTGATCCGGACAAGGCATATAACTCATTCAGTTCGGCTGTAAGCAACAATATTAACAGCGTATCAGGCAATGTTACAATTGGGGACATGCAGGTTACGGAGTTCCGTGTATACAATGTTACAGGAGCTTCAGATGGCGGATTACACAGAGATGTTGAGGAATATGTATATAACACTTCCGGGCGTGTGGCACATAATATTTACAGAAATGCCGCAGCAGATGGTTCCGTAACAACTCCTACAGGAAAAGTTGTTACAGATACATGTGTATATGCCAGAGTTGATTATACAATACGCATATACAAAAATGAGAAGATGAATGCATATCTTGATTTAACATGCTGCATCAGGAGGGATAATCCGGGTGAGCATGACATTAAGGAGGAAATTTGATGTTTGGTAAGAAAGATAACGGAGCAGTGAAAGAAAAGAAGAAGTCAGGGGTGCTGCTTATGATTGCTACGGTTGCTGTAGGCGCTGCTGTATTTGTAGGATTAGTATCACTGCAGAACAGTCTTATAGAGCGTCCTGAAACTGTTGATGTTGTAGTTGCAAAGAGCACGGTTGCAGATAATTCATTTATTGACAAAGGTAAGGCAGGAGATTACTTTCAGCTCATCACAGTTAATAAGGATGCAGCAGCGGAAGGAGCATATAAGACACTTGATGATGTTGATAAAGAGCTGCCCGCATATATCAGTAATGACATGACAAAGAACAGCATGCTTACAAATAAGTGCCTTAACCGTATCAGTGACAAGGAACATAATTACAAGAATAAAGCAGAGACAGGATTTAAGGTTGAATCAATCGACAGAGGTGTATCCGGAACAGTACGTGCCGGTGATTATATCACAATTAAAATGCTTGATAAGCAGACAGGTGAAGAGACAGGATCATATGAGCATGTCTATGTTGCAGGAGCATATGGCAGTGATGGTGCATCAGTAAGTGAAGAAACAGCAGCTACGGTATTTAACATCTGGATTGAGAGTGACGAACTTACTGAGTTTAACAGACTCCTTGAAAAGTCATCGGTAAGAATCAGTCTTGATAATAATTAAAGAGGAAGGAGGATGCACAGTTATGTCAGATTACTCAGCAAGAATTGAAGGTGTCGATGCAGTTATCGAAAAAGAAGCCGCCGGAACAACAATTGAGGAACAGACCAACAGAGCACGCGCTTATATGGAGCATGTATCTGCGTCAGATAAGAAAGATAAGTAAGCCATATACCCATGTATTTGTTATTTAGAGTGTGTCCATTGGGCACACTTTTTTAACACTTGCATTTGCCTTAAAGCAAATATATTATATAAAATATGAAATAGTGCATTGAATGGGGAGGTGCAGCATGAGTATAAAGAATAAAACTTTGATTGACGCAATCAGAAGAAATGACAGATACTTTGAAGATTATGTAACCAGAAGTGTATATCATTCCAATGCCATAGAAGGAAATACGTTGTCTTATTATGAAACATATCAGATAATATTCAACTGCTCATCTAATGAAAGCATTTCCAATGTAAAACCGCGTGACTTATATGAAGCCATTAATCTTAAATATGCAATGGATTATATATTCAGACATCTTGATGAAGATGTAACGCCATCTTATATTATTGAACTTGGTAAAATAGTGAATAAAAACATTAATGAGATAAGCTCATTCCGTACAGGTCCGGTGCTTATTCTCGGAGCTGAGCACATACCTCCGGCTGCAGCAGATGTACCACGCCTTATCAGTGAGCTTCTTTATACTTCATTTAAGAGTGGTGATTTTATACGCGATCTTGCAGAGTTCCACATCAGGTATGAAAGGATACATCCTTTTTCTGATGGAAATGGACGAACCGGAAGAGTACTGATTAATAAGATGGCTCTTGAAAATGGGTATGCTCCGTTTGTCATACCAAAGGAAAGAAGATCAGATTACATGAATATGCTTGCAGATTATGACATAGAAGGAATGGGAGGCTTTATAAGAGAGCTGATGTATTCAGAGCAGGAACGAATGCAATCATTCCAAATTGATACATCAAAGTATTTTCAGGTGAGCCAGCCTGAACATATAAGGAGAAGTGGGAGATAGAAAAGGGGTGTGGCATGCAGTATTATCTAAAAAGAAATATTCCTGAAAAGTATAAGAAATATCTCAGAGCAAATGAATTAATTCAGAAAAGTGTACCTGCTTACAAGATTAAGCAAAAAACAAGATAGATAGGAGCCGGAGAAATCCGGCTTTATTTTTTTGGCACATAGTCCATAAAAAATCCGGTGATGCCCCTTTAAGCTATATACATAATAACTTAAAGGAGGCCCATATGGAAAACATCACAGATACAGCTGAGAAGGTCTTTAAGCTTACAGGTGAACCGATAAGCCGGGAGCTTAAGTCTGTTCTTGAAAATCTTGCTGCCGGCAGATATGTAAGCCAGGAACAGATTGACAAGTGCCCTGAGATAGTGCTTGCCAACACAATTCTGTCAGACAGCAAGCCTACATATATGCTTGCCGGAAGAGAAGCACTCAGGGAGCATATTCTAAAAAAACTTGAGAAAAAAGGTGCAGCAAATATTGCAAATGATGGCACAGTATGTTATAATAACATTGTGAACAGAGGTTCACGTCTTGACATTATTGTCGGTCTGCCAGGTTCTGGCAAGTCATCTGCATTAGCGGATGCAATCTCACAGGAATTTAATTCAATAATAATTGATAACGATGAAGCGAAAAAGATGCTTCCTGAATATAACAATGGATGGGGAGCAAGCGTTGTACATGAAGAATCCAAAAGAATATCATACAAACAACTGTATGGCGCAATGTATGATGGCATGAATATCGTGTTACCAAGAGTTGGAGGAAATGAAGAAAAACTTGAGGCAACAATCAATTATGCAAAATCAAAAGGCTACAGTGTTTATCTGCACTATGTAGAGCTTACAAGAGATAAAGCTTTAGGACGCATGCTCGACCGCTTCATATCAACGGGCCGCTATCTTGAGCCACAGCTTATAGACAAATATTGCAATTCTATTGATGGTAATAAGATAGAGCAGGCATATGAAAGTATCAAAGGTAAATATATCATAGACGGATATTCCAGATGGAATAATGATGTTGATCCGGGGGAGCTGCCGCGGCTTGTGGAATATAAGAATACGGCAGATATTGTTGACTGCGTAACAAACAGATTTAGCGATGAGAGAAACAACAGGGACAGATTAAAAAGATGAAAGGCAGGTACAGTGTATGCAGAGTGAAACAGCGGAGCAGATGATTAAGAGAAAGCGTACGTACGCATTGAGGGAGAAAGTAATTGCCGATGTGTGTGAAAGTACCGCAATGAAGGATGAACTTACTCATCCGGAAGTGTGGGGCAAGCTTACAAGGGAAGATGGACAGAAGCGTATTGATATGATATATGCAAGGTGTTCGGAAGCAATAGCCGATGATGTAAGCACCAATAATGCCGCATGGTGTGATATCAGTTATTCTTCAATGATGGACAGGGCATTAATGATTTGTGAAAATGCAATGAGACAGGTAAGCTGACATATAAAAAATAGTATTTAATTATTACTAAATATGGTATAATATACGATATGAAGGGTGGCGAGTGCTTGAAAATGATAAGCTCACAAGATTATTTACCGATAGGATATGATGCCGCAGACGAGGATATACATTACGCACTTGAAGAGGACGAAGATACATATACACTTGTATTCAGGTTCGATGATGTAAAGCTGCGAATGGATAATCTTTCAGCAGATGTATTATTACAGCCTATGAGGACATTTGCAAAAGATAATGGGATACAGGAAGTTAAAACGGGCATCTTTCAGAGTGCAGGAAAGGATGCATTTGCACTTCTGACTATGATTGTGCCAAAGATATGTTATGGCAACATACAGATACTTAAATATCTGTCAAAATGGAAAATGTATAACAAATATGAGATATCTGATGCAAAGACAGCATCTATCAGTTGGTTTATGAATCAGGAACCGCAGAGTATGGCTGAATTGGGATTATGTGAAACTGAATCAGGAGGTGTATGTTAAGGCGTGGAATTTTACAGCGGAGACAGATATCATTTGACATTGATACCAAGGTTGCAGAACAGATTTTAGGACCATCATATAGGAATATATATAGACAAATATATGATTTTATGCTTAAAGAGGGATGGGTACATTTGCAGGGCAGCGTATATATGAGTAAAAAACCAATATCAGTGTACATAGTTGGTTACATTATACATAAGATGCTTATGCAACATCCATACATGGAAAAGTGTTTTAAAAGAATACATCAGACAGATATAGGTGCTGTACATGATCTGAGTAGATATGTTGATTATGACGGAACACCCGGAAAATACGCACAGAATGAAGCAGCTAGTATTGATGAGGCAATTCATCAGAGAAGAGGAAGATAAAATTTGAATATAGCTACAGGCTAAGAATGGAGGAATATATGATAAGAAGAACAGGCGTAAGAAAGGCAATGGCAGTAGCAGCCATATTAGTAATGACAACCGGAGCAGTTGGATGTGGAACAAAGAAGGCAGAGCAGACATCGGCATCGACAGAAGTAACATCCCAGGAAGAGACGATGCCATACAGTAATGCAGAAGAAGCAAGCAGATACCTTGAAGAACAGAGATCAATACATATGGCGCAGGTGGAAAAAGACAAGGCATACAATGAATCGCTGGCAGCAAAGTTCAAAGAACGTGAAGAAGCTGCTGCAGCATCAGCGCAGGCAGCATCAGAAGCAGAAGAAGCTCCAAAGCAGGCAGAGATAGATAAGAAGAATGCGATAATAGAGGAACAGTCGGTAGAACCGGGGAAGTCATCAGAGCATGAGACAACAACCGATGTTGTAACAGATCCTGTTACAGATGAGACAGTAACAGTACCTGACGGAGCTGTAGCTGTGCTTCCAACAGAAGAAGCAACAGAACCAACGCAGCCGGCATATCCTGAAGGAACACTCATAGAGACAACAGAGCAGACAAAGTCAGATGGGCTTTATCCATATAATTATTGGACAAATGATTTAAGTAAATATACAGTGCCGGAAAGATATTATCTTATGCTTGATGCAGCAAATGAATGGTGTAATGATGGCAGGGGCAGCGCCATGACTAATGAAGCACTGCAGGCTAAAATGGTAGCTATAGGAACGTCGCCTAAATCTAATATGAGCGGCGTGCATACATATCAGTTTTCGGGACAGACAATGAATGCATGGGATTTTCAAATGGGTGTGATGGACGAAGACGCTGCTGAAGGATACGCATTTGAATATTGGCGCTCATTCTATGATGTATTAACAGATACAACAACCGTATGGTATGCATATGCAGATCCTTTTTAATTGAACTATATAAATATTAGACAAAGGAGACAGTCATATGATAAGAAAGGCAATGGCAGTAGCAGCCATATTAGTAATGACAACCGGAGCAGTTGGATGTGGAACAAAGAAGGCAGAGCAGACATCGGCATCGACAGAAGTAACATCCCAGGAAGAGACGATGCCATACAGTAATGCAGAAGAAGCAAGCAGATACCTTGAAGAACAGAGATCAATACATATGGCGCAGGTGGAAAAAGACAAGGCATACAATGAATCGCTGGCAGCAAAGTTCAAAGAACGTGAAGAAGCTGCTGCAGCATCAGCGCAGGCAGCATCAGAAGCAGAAGAAGCTCCAAAGCAGGCAGAGATAGATAAGAAGAATGCGATAATAGAGGAACAGTCGGTAGAACCGGGGAAGTCGTCAGAGCATGAGACAACAACCGATGTTGTAACAGATTCTGTTACAGATGAGACAGTAACAGTACCTGACGGAGCTGTAGCAGTGCTTCCGACAGAAGAAGCAACAGAACCAACGCAGCCTGCATATCCTGAAGGAACACTCATAGAGACAACAGAGCAGACAAAGGCAGATGGCTTATGGCCTCATAATAACTGGACGAATAATCTTAGTGGTTATACAGACCCTGGCCAGTATTATGCAATGCTTAATGTTGCCAATGAGTGGTGTAACGATGGTAAAGGAAGTGCAATGAGTGACGATGAATGTCATAATCAGCTTGTTGCGCTCGGAAGTTCACCATCATCAAGACGCAGCGGTGTACATACATATCAGTTTTCAGGACAGACAATGAGCTGGTGGGATTTTCAGATGGGAATGATGAGTGATGATGAAATGGAATCATACGCATTTTCATATTTCAGGAGCTTTTATGACCCGTCAACAGATACAACAACAGTGTGGTATGCGTATGCATCGCCAGTTAATAGATAATGCTGAGGAGAATAAATGTACATGATAAGAAAGGCAATGGCAGTAGCAGCCATAGTAGTAATGATAACCGGAGCAGCCGGATGTGGAGCAAAGAAAGCAGAGCAGCCAGAAAGGGGGAGAGAATAATAATAGAGCAGATTAAAGATGAAATAAAATTAACTGATGATGAATGTTGTGTAGTTTTCGACTTTGGGTGTTATTTCCCGTATGCAAATTTTGAGATATTAACTTTTGGTTTTTCTTTAGGAATGGAAGAATTTGATGATTATAAAATAAATCATCGTTACCCTAATAGATATTATCAAACAATTTCAAAAAAATACGGGCGAAAAGTAAGTAAATTAGGATATCCATATATTATGAAACTCAATGAACAATCACCTATGCTTCTTTGCTTGAAAGTAGGAATAAAAGAACAGTACATAACCGCAATTTTCCCACTTCAAACAAAAATGACAAAAGATAAGCCTGTATGCGGTTTAACTTTACGTTATAAATTTGATGAAAGCAAATTTTGTTTTATATCATATGAAAAAGCAGAGGACGGCGGGTGGCGACGGCATAGTTGGTATAGTTACGAGGTGGAAAGTGATAGATTGTGCGATTATGATATATTGCTGAACACCCCACAAAGGGTTAGCAACGACAGCTGCACACTTATTTATGCTGATATTATCGAACCTTGCCCGTCACCATTATTAGATTTAATGTTATAGAATAAGCACAGAAGCGTCTTAACGGCTGTTAGGACGCTTCAGACTGTAGACAAAGTCCGAGGCATCTGCACAGCAGGTGCCTTTTTTAGTGCCTAATGCAACATAAATCCAATGTAAACATCTTAAATAAAATAGTGGCATATAGTCCATAAAAAATATACCTACAAACTGCCAAAATAGCATTATCAAAACAACAGGAGGTAGTGTATGAAAAAAATCATGACACTTGTAACAGCAGCTATATGTGCGGCTGTGTGCATTCTCTCGTCCTTTATCAGTGTATCGGCGGGAGAATTCGATAATGCCAAGGATTATTATGACACTTACGGCTTTACCGGAGCCTATAATGCTGCGGATAACAGAATCTATTTTGGCACAAATGATACACTGACAGATGTTTATACGAGGTATGTAACAATCGGAAAGAGAATCTCACTTTGGAATAATAAAGATGTATATATCGACCTTGCCAGATATGGCGGTTATTACATGCAGGAGGCTGACACGATAATGGATGGCAGCACTGAGTATCTTATGTACTCAGTAGACTGGAATGCTGTATGCGGACTATTCCTTAATAAGTATGGCTATATAGATGAAATCATGGGAGATGATATAACAGTTGACCTGAAAATCGATGACATAATGACGGTCATGTATAACGGAGTGCATCAAGGGACGTTATCGGATATTGGTGACGGTACTGTCAATGAGGATGGTGAGGTTGCGTATTCAAGAGTGGCAATGAAAAAAATGTGGTATCAGAAGACCGGGCAGATTAATGAATTTGAACAATACTATAGACAGCGCCTTACTTTCAAGCCCCACAAAGGAATGATAAATCCCGGAACGTACAATGCTGATTATGTTCTCGATTGGAAAAATTACGCATTCGACATTAATCCGTGGGATTACTATGACGGCGATGAGGATGTGGAATACTGGAGTGAACCGTCATTTCATGCCGAGGAGGAAGGAATCCACCAGCATACATTTACCGGATACAGGATTGTAGAGACAGGAGGCGACCCGATTCCCGGAACATGGGGACCGGCAGGCTTTGATGAACTTGGCAATCAGAAATATGATTATGATTATACCCCAATCACAAGGGAGCCTGAGGCATGTGCATGGATAACAGTTACATATAAGATTGATTATACGCCTCCGGTTATCTGTAATGTAAATGACAGATACGGCTGGATTAACTATTCGCTGTTCATCGCTCCTGGAGCTTATGACAAAGCACCGGATGATAATCCGTCAATCGAATTCAGCACATTAAAGAGCATTAAGGTTGTTGGCAGCCGCGATGGAATTGAAAATATATTGAATGAGGATGTTGAGACACACACGAATGTTGCATCAATGTATCTTACATACCGCAACGAAGGATCACATACACTTACGCTGCAGGCAGAAGACTGGGCAGGCAATATTACACAGTTTAATATTGCAATATTCCAGGATTTTACGCCGCCTGATTTCAGGCTGCTTACAACAGAATGCGATTACCAGATAATGGACCATCAGGTTCAGGGCATGTGGTGGGTAGGAATAGATTCTGATAAGTTTGAGTTTGAATTCTCTGACCAGTCATGGCTGTCCGGACTTGACTATGCAACGCTGTATGACCACAGGGGAGGACTTCAGGACAAAGATACAGGAGATCCGGCAGTAGTAGGCTTCGAGGTCTATCTTGAGCACATGGTGAATCAGGACATGAATGATTACATGTATTATGATTATTTCCTCCTGCATGCATATGACAATGCCGGCAATGAAACGATAGTACACTGCTGGCCATACAATCTCATGAACATGCATTGGTACAGATATACGCCAAAAGAAAATTATAACTGGAATAACAGGTAGGAGGGCAGCGATTATGGGATATTTTAAAAATGTTGAAAGTTATGATGATCTTAAGAATCAGTATAAGAAGCTGCTCAAGGCAAATCATCCGGATAATGGCGGCAATGATGAAGTCATGAAGGAAATCAATGTCGAGTACGATGCATTGTTTGCCATCTGGAAAGACAAAGCAGCAAGAGGCAATACATTAAATGAGGAAGAAAAGGAAGAAACAGCACAGAGCACAAGAAGACAGTTCTATACCGATTTTGGATGGGAAGGTTCCAATCATAACTGGGACAGGTCACTGAAAGATGTTGCAAAGATAGTCAGGGCTTACGTGAAAGAAAAATATCCTACATATAAATTCAGCGTAAGGACCTCATATGCTTCAATGTGCCAGGAACTTCATGTAGAGCTTAAGGAAAGTCCGATTGAAGTGTATAAAACAGTAGACGAGCTTACAGATGAGGATAAGTATGATTTTGTGCGTAAAGCAAACCGTAATGATTACTGGAGCCTTTCATGCTGGAATGATGAAGAGTTTAAAGAGGAATATAACCGCATAACTTCCGAACACGGCAGCTTCTATAAGATAATGAATGAGGCAACAAAATCTGTTATTGAGGATGTGGACAACTTTGTAAAATCCTACAATTATGAAGACTGCGATGGAATGATAGATTATTTCCATGTCGATTTTTATTACTTTGGGTGTGCCGAAAATAACGGCATGAATATTAAGGTAGTTCCGAGAACACCACGCATTAAGAATAATGATGCAGGACTGGCCAGGAACGGAGCAGCACCGGCACCTGAGCAGGACGCTCAAAAGCAGCCTGAGCAGCTAGATGCGGAAAATAGCTGCGAAACAAGCCGTGAAGCAGAAACTGTGGCTGCTGATAGCTTCCAAGAGGAAAAATCCGGTTACACATATACAATAACACAGGGACAGGATACAAGGGACGGCTCAGACCTCTGGGTAGTAAGAATTGAAGAGAGTCTTGACAAGCAGAGCTACATCCGGGAAAACATGAAGATGCATGATATGGGCGCGTATTATTCAAGATTCCTTCATGGTTTCATATTCCGATACAATCCGACAGATGCTCTTGCAGCCAGAAACGCACAGCAGTATGAGCAGCCATCCGGTGTAATACAGAATGGTGAAAGGCACAGGGGAAGATGAGATATCAGTAAATTATAGTGTATGAGGAGTGTGCCCATTGGGCACACTCTTTGTAAATCTCAACAAAAAGTTTGTCTTTGCATGGAAAAGTTGGTATAGTTATTATATATAATAATATATCGTAAGATTATTGCTATACACGGAAAGAGAAATGGCTTTAATGAAATGTTTTGGAGGAGAGATGATATTATGGCGGAACCTGAAAAGCAGAAGCAGGCACTTATATATGCCATGAATAAATTAAACGAATCACCATTGCTGGAGTATATAGATAAGCTTATCCTCTATGGGAGCTGTGCAAGGGGAACGGCAGACGAACACAGTGATGTTGATTTACTACTTGTTTTAAGACCGGAATGCCGTAATATGGATATGACACAGTTCAGAGATCTCAAGACAGTCGTTGTGCCGACAGAACCATGCAGCTGCAATGTTGACTTAAGAATCAGTATCGGTGATGACTGGAAGGATAGTTCGTCAGCCATTAACAGAGAAATATTAAAGGATGGGATAGTGTTATGGGAATAGAAAGACAGAATTATTTTGATTTTGCTGAGAATGATTACAAGTTTTTTATGGATGCATATAACAACAATTATGTATATAATGGTATGGCTTCGCTTGCACAAAATGCCTGCGAAAAATATCTTAAGCATATCATTGAGACATATTGTAATGAGAGTATTGAGCAGTTGTCTGTATTAAAATCACATCAGCTTAACAAACTTATAGACTTCATTGATAGTGAGCTTCCGGATTTTGAATGTAATGAAGATACTATTATTAAGGCAAATGGATATTATTTTGCTTCCAGATATCCTGGAGACCAGTCATTTTTTGTGAGCGAAAAAGATATGAAACGCTGTGCAGAAGCACTTGATGAAACAAGAAATGCGGTAAAATGGTATATAAGCAAGCATCAGTGCGTAATGGATGAGTCATTTAATAAGGACTTTATGATAGATTCACTGCCGAGACGCAAAGGAAGATGAACATATGCGCTATGTCTAAATAAATATGGATGATATTTATACATAAGTAATTTATAATTTATAGTGTGCCCAATGGGCACACTTTTTTGCCCTATTATGCAATATTATAAGAATCATTGTACGTGAACATGTTATATTCGGACGTGAATAAACTAAATATATGCATGCATAATAAAAATGCAATATTTAATGCTTAAAACAAGGTATTCAGCACTTTGCTTTAGAAATTTGGACAATTAAAGAAATGTTAGAAACTATTTTAATATAATACAGCTATTTTGCTAATATTGCACTATTAAATATTGTATTATATTTAATGGGTGAGCGTGGCAACTGTACCGGGAAGGACAGGTGCATGATGATTAAAAAAGTTGCTAAATATTTAAGTGTTGAGATATATGCGGTATACTACAGGAAAATTAATACAATCGTTTATAATGCAAACTCTACAGGTAATATCATAATAATCAAATAATTATAATGGTATAAGATACTAGGGGATATATTTAAGGGTCGGTTGCTGCCTGCCCTGAAATAAGCTATAATGATATATAACAAAAATGAGTTGAAATATAATGCAGCATGTGAGAGGAGGATAGAGATGATACTTGAATACATGGATGGAGATAAGCTTTCAACCAGAATAGAAGCTGATTTAAAGACAAGGACAGTAAGGATTGTCAATTATACAGATAAGCTTATATCAAGAGCATTCGGAGTAGTTGAAAATCCTACATGGACAAAGTATGATGAATTAAACGAAAAGGAGAAAAGATGAAAGGTAAACAAATATATTTCACGCCGACAGAGTTAGAAGTATTAACTAAAGTATTGAGCGAATGGGAAGATATGCTTGACGACGAAGATAAGTATGCTATAGAGCTTCAAAACGGATTAGGGACCGCTTGGCGTAAGATAGTAGAAGCGAAAAAATAAAAAAGGACTATATCCGGATGCAATGTCATTAAGTTAAGCTCTTTTAAGCAAAAAGTAACCCTCCCATAACTCTATAAAAGAGAAAAGGGAGGGTTGTTTTTTTATCCAATTTGTGCAATCAGAAAGATTATCAAGGTAATACTTCCGATGCCTGATACGATAATAACGAGCTTATCCAGTATGCATCCGAGTATTTCTGGTATCCCATGTGTTATTGCTTCTATAACGGACATTATAACGAGATATACGATTGACACAGGTATCAATAGCAGTGAATAAATCAAAATAAAGGCATATATCACAACTGTGAAGAATAGTCCTAAAATTGACATACCCGAACCAATCGTACTGCCAGACAATACATGCAGGTTATGTACTCCTGCATACATATTGTACATTGTGTCACCTGTCGCATTTGCAAAAGTGTCACCTTCGTCCTGTCCACGTACAGCTTTGATAATGTAGCCTATAACGATACCTATGCTTCCGCCACATATAATATACGCCAAACAGCCTATAGCATCAAAAGACTCTTTAAAAACAGCGTACATCAATATGTTCACAATTAACGCTCCGATAAATCCACTTTTTAAGATTAAGAACAATAAATCTTTAAGCGTATATAACAATGATAATAGGTATTTCCGGCTATTTTTGTTATTTTGTTTTTGCTGCATTGTTATTTCTCCTTTTCTATGCAAAGATTTGAAGATAGTCACATAGAATGGAGATACTTAATTAACTTTTAATAGCAAATACTATTTTTTAGGCTGTTCCTTCATTTTAACAAAAATAGGAATCTCAAACCATTGTCCGGATTTTCGAATAGACTCTAATTCCCTGCCTTGTTCTATTGAAAATTTATCAACTGTATGCTCTATCACAATATCAGTATTCCAATTTTCTATTCTTTTGACAAAAGAAGGATTGTTGATTTCTTTATAGATGTTAATAAACACAATGGTATAGTGAGAACTGTTTGAAACACCTGTTGTTTCTATCCATTCCATTATTTTATCAATCACTGCCTCTTCGTGTATATTAGGTACTTTGCCTACATTAAATCCTAAGATATTATTCCGTTGTAACTCGCAGGCTTCTTCAATATCTATATTAATATTAGGCAAGTCACTTTTCGATATATCTCCTACAGAGATGGGAATTGTTTTTACCACGATATCGCTTAAACCAACATATTCAAATTCTTGTTGTACACTTGTATTTGTAGTAATTATTATGAGGTTTTGTTTAGATAAAAGTCCGTGTAATATTAAGTGCGATTTACCGTATCCTGTAGGCCCGTAAAAAACTTGTTTCATTAATTTTTCCCTCCTATTTTTCTTTCATTATTTGCTCCGGATTCTGCTTCTGCTTCATAGCATCCATATACATTCGAAAAGCTCTTTCGGCGGCAACCGTCTTGGTTTGTCCAAGACTTTCACAGAACTGCTCGAATTCCTCATGTAATGCTCTGTCGAGATATAAATTCAAGTATCGCCCGTCTTTCTTTGGTCTAGGCATCTGTATCACCTACTTTCACACCATCTGAATCATTCTTTCTTGCTGTATATGAACCGTCATTTTCCATCAAAATTACGGGTTCTACCCAATATGCTAAGTATTGCATTGACCACACCTTGCGGTCTTGATTACCGCAATAATCACGAAAAATATCTTCAAACTTTGCAGAATATGGCTCATAATCGGTTAATGCGTCTGTAAAAGATGAATTTTTGCTTTCTTCTTTAATATGGTTACATTTATATTTCTGCCACTCGTCCCATCGGATTGTTTCTACAGGAACTTTGTCTTCATATAAAACAATAATAACTTCTCCATTAGACTGTTTTTCCATCTGAGCATAAAGACGGTAATTGTTATACTGAGCTTCTTCATAAGAAGCATATACATGAGGAAACAGGATTTCAAAACCAATGTCACCGTTATCGCTATAATCTTCAAATGAACCTCCGATTTTATAGCCAATTTGCGTATGATGTTGATTAGAAGTTTCATCTGATATTTGCGTATCAAATTTACCATCTAAATCATAGATTCTATTTGCAATTAGTTCTGCCTTTTCTTTCGATAATTCAGAAAATTCATCCATAAGAATATTTTTAATCGTGTGGATTTTATCATAGATTTTTTTTAAGTCTTTATTCATATATTGCCTCCGAAATTCAATATTGATGTGGCGGGAAGAATTTGAACCTCCGACAACATCTGTATGGTTCCTTACACGTATTTACGATGCCATACAGGTGTGCTGCTACCAACTGAGCTACCGCCACAATTTGTGTCAGTACTCCTTAATTATAAACCTTTAATTATAACAAAGGCAGCTAAATTCATTATTCGGCCGCCTTTCTGTGTTCTGTAAAGCTGTCAATATCATCCATATCAGCAGGAGGTTCATCCGGGACTGAGCTTGCAATACTGTCGGCGCTATCAGATGCCAGGATTACATTACGAAAGTAATCGCATACAGTTTTTCGCTGATCAGTGGTAAGCTGCAGGTACTGAGCTATAAGTTCGTAATCGAAGCTGTTTAAATCATATTCCTTCTTAAGCTGCTGCATCGTTGATGAAACATCGTCAATAAACATCTTTCCATTTTCTGCGCGCAGCCACTCCTCAGATACATGATATTCGGTACATATAAGTTTGATCATAGGTTCTTTAATTTCTACTCTACCACGTTCAAGGTTGTTTATTACGTCTCCGCTTACACCTAGCTTTTGACCGAAAGCTACGCGAGATAATCCAAGAGCATTGCGTAATAGCCGTATTCTTTCATTCAAAGTAACACCTCCATTTATGAATTTGTCATATTTGTAATTATATAATTATTTTGTTGGCGCGTCAACCAAAATAATGCGTTAAATATTGGTAATTAATGGTTGACAAACTAAACAATACTTGTTATATTTGGTATATCAACCAACAAAATATTAATAAAGGAGGTACATATTATGGCAATGAGTGATAAAAGCGATAAAATGCAAAGCGGTCATTTAACTGATGATGACAGATTCTTCATCATGTCATTAATGTCATTGCCACTTGAGAAAAAAGCGTTGATTCAGGGAATCCTGATCGGAATGAATTTACAGAATGGTAACAAGGATACAGTATCACAGTCTTAACATGAGGAGAAGTGAAGAAAATGACATTAGAGGAATTTTTACTGAAATATGGTGGTAACGGATGTGTGAGTATCGAGGGATACTGCGAAGAAGCAAGCTATGATTATTATACAGAGGTTGACGAGGATAACCCAAATCACTACAAACATACCTGCATTGCAAAAGAGCCGTGGTGGAATGAAGTAAAGGACAGAGAAATTAAGCGTTGGAATATTATTGGCGGTGGAATGTATAAAGTCGAGCTATGGATTGATTTGGAGAAATAGCCGTAGCAAGAAAGATGATGTAATCAATAGACGGCTTAGGCAGTGAGTATGAGCATATCATACCGGAGCAAAACCATAGGAACGCAATCAAGCTTACCAAGGGTACGGAGGCAAGGAAAGGAAATGAATTTGCAGAATGGTAACAAGGATACAATATCACAGTCTTAACAGGAGGCTTGAGTATGAAAACACATGAATTAATAGAAATGTGCAGCAACCGAATTATTGACGTGATCAATAACAGATGGGGAATCTGCCGTGAAGGTAATGGCTCAAAGTATGTTAATTCACCAATGCCGGAAAAGGAGTACTTTACGGATATGTTTGAGGAAGATGTCCAGGATGATAACAGAAAGCTGGATGACGAAAAACTGATTAGCAGCAGCGAATATAATCAGTTTATTGAGGCAGAAAAGAATAGAATTGAAGCAGCATATGACGAGATGGTAATCCGCCGGGAAGAATTTTTGGACAGTGTGGATGAGTTTTATGAAAAGTTTTTCGAGGAAACTTAGAAGTTAGGAGAATTATAAATGCCAGTGGCTACTTTGATTACAGTAATTTTGGGAACTGTCTTAGTCGGTGTATCTATTTACGCTATTAAATCATCAGATGCAGATGTTCACATTTGGTGGCCCGAATTTTTAGCAAGAGTTGTTTTAGCAATTATGTGTATATGGGCGATGGCTTATATATTTAACAGTATAGGAGGATAATTGAAAATCCAGCAATAAATAAGGAGATTATATATGTCAATGACCATTTTTGATATATCTGATGAACCAGATAAATTTATTAAAGCTAATTCTCCAAATGTCAACAGATTTGTAATAATGAAATATTCGCATCAGCAGCCGGAACTGATTATTGCAGCTGTAATTAATGAGGATGATGGTGAAGCAATAAGCGGCATATGCCATATCAGGGAAAACCACGAAAGTCTTAGAAGAGTAATAGAGCTGCTTGATTATTGCGGGTGCAGATGGCTATATGACAGAGGCGCGTTATTGGAGAATGACGATGCTTATACTTAGGTAGAAATGAATATAGTTAGTCTAAAGATATGCTGAAGAATATTCAGCTGGAAAAAGAGAGGCGATATTGTGGATGAAAAAATTATACAGCGCATGAAAAAGCTGCAAGCACTGGCAGAGCGGGGCGTAGGCGGCGAGAAAACGACAGCCCAAAAGAAACTTGCAAAGTTGCTTAAGGACAACGGTATAAATTTCTTAGACGAGCTGCAAAAGGAAGAGTATGAATATACGATATTTTCCTACAACGGAAAGCACGAAATAAAGCTATTGAAACAGTGTATGTATAAGGTCATGGGTGCGAAATCTGACATAACAACATACAAGCCATACGGACGGCGGCAGAAAATCGGCATATATTGCACAAAAGCACAGAAAATTGAAATAGAGTTAGAGTTTGAATTTTACAGGAATGTATTTTATGAGGAATTAAGTACATTTATGGACGCTTTCATACAGGCCCAGAAGATTTTTCCTGAAGATGCGCCAATAGTAAACTATGACGAATTTAACGAAGAGGATATGAAAATATCATTTATGGCTACAGGGATAGAAAGACGCATAAGAACAGCGGCAATAGAAGAAAGGAATCCTGATAAAATGAACTGAGGTGATAAAAACAAATATGAATCTGTGGGTTTTTGTTGACACGAAGAACTGCGGGCTCCCTCTCGCAGTAACGGATACAGCTGCCGAACTTGCCTTATGCGCAGGCGTAAGCAGGGCGTTAGTCTACAGATATGCTGAAGAATATTCAGCCGGAAAAAGAGATAACTCACCATATATTAAAATAGTGTGCCCATTGGGCACAGAGGAGGAAAACTATGAATTACAACGAAAATGAATCATACGCAAATGCACAAATGCTCAGAGGCCGAATCACATCGGATCTTGAATATAGCCATATAAATTACGGAGAAAAATTTTATAAGACATATTTGAGTGTGGCAAGGCTTTCAGGAGTAGAAGATATAATTCCGTTAATTATTTCAGAACGATTTATTGCTACAGCATTTCCTGATATAAAAGCAGGTTCTTATGTTGATGTGAGCGGTCAGATTCGTACATATAATGACAAAAGCAACGGCCGCATGCATCTTCATATATATGTTTTTGTAACTGGCGGAAGTATGATTAGTGAAGAAGAATGTGAAGAAAGATTCACTATTAATGGCGAGGTTTATAGCTGTGACAGCATAAGCATATCAGGATATATATGTAAGCCGGCAGTATACAGGCAGACTCCTTCAGGAAGAGAGATAGCGGATTTGATTATTGCTGTTAATAGAAATTATGGACGGTCTGATTATATTCCGTGTATCGCCTGGGGCAGAAATGCAGGCTATGTTGCACAGCTCCCGGTTGGAACTGCTATCAGTATTAAGGGCAGATTCCAAAGCAGACAGTATACAAAAGTAATCAGCGAAAGCGAGTCTGAAAGCCGTGTAGCGTATGAGATATCAGTAAGCACGATTGATTCTGTAAGCATAGGCAATGCAGTAGACAGATAATAAGCATATATAGGAGGATGTATGACAGATTACGAAGTTATTGGGATTGACCATGGATACAAGAATATTAAGACTGCACATTGTATATTTCCAACAGCGATATCGGAGATTGAGACAGTACCTGACGATAAGGAAGGAATTCTTGAGTACAATGGGAAGGTATATACGATAGACGGAAAGAAAGTACTTTCAGTGGCTGTGCATGATAAAAGCACAAGTGAGGAGTTTTATCTGCTTACGCTTGTAGCGCTTGCGAAGGAACTGTCTTATAGGCATCGCAGGAAGGTTAATGTATATATCGGTGCCGGACTGCCGGTGCGTTGGTTTGATGCACAGCAGGAAAGCTTCAGGTCAATGCTAATGCAGCACAGACAACTGCATTTTACATTTGAAGGAACGGCATATGATATTACCATACTTGATGCGAAGATATTTAAGCAGGGAGCTGCAGCATATATTTTTGCGGCAGGTGACAATTCAAACTGTCTGATTGTTGATATCGGTGGAGAAACCATAGATATTATTCCGGTAGAGGACAGGAAATTTACAAAATCAGAATGTAAGATTTCCACCAATGCTACTATTTGGCTTATAAAAATGATTCAGGAAAAGGTTGAATCGGAACTTTATGAGCGCATTGAAGAACGTGAGATAATAAAAGCCATCATTGAAGGACCGCTGCATCCGGAGGATGAATATCTCAAAATAGTCTATAAATGCCTGACGGATTACTGCACTGAGCAGGTTTATAACATGCTCCGTGAATACAAATATAATCTGTCTCGTACAAGACTTCTTTTTGTCGGAGGCGGAGCCGCAGTTATTAAAAATTACGGCAGCCCGGAACGATATAACGCAACATGTCTAATGGATATAAATGCTAATGCAAAAGGGTATGAGGCATTATATCTCAAGAGACTTAAGAGGTAGGAGGCATGGGTGCAATGGATAAATTAAGTTATAAATCACATATCATACCAATTCGGCTCAGAGTTGGCATCAATGAAGATCATGCAGCACTTGATAAGATTATACGTGATTACAGTCAGCGGATGGGCATGTCAATGAGTACATTTGTTACAGAGGTTCTTCTTGACGTACTGTTAAAGAAGCGCAATGTTGGCTCGTTCAGAGACAGTGATTTTTATATCACGCAGCCGACAGGCGTAGCAGGCATACGGGCAGTTCATCAGGCTGCAGCGATTGAAACGCAGCATGAAGATTCGATTATTCAAGATGCACAGCATGAAGAAAAGAAAAATCTTAAGACTTCTCCTGAAGAGCATGAAGCAAAGACAGAAAGTATGGATACAGATATATATACGGATCCAGATTTTATAGACAACATTATTGATTTAGATAGTGAATAAGGAGGATTTGAGTAATGCAGAGAATACCAAAGGCAATAAATAAGAAAAGACTGGTCAGATATAAGGAAGGAGCAGAAATGTACAGCATGGGCATGAATAAATTTCAGACACTTGCCAAAGATGCGGGAGCAATTCTGAAGATAGACAGAATGGTGTTAGTAGACCTTGATGTGTTTGACCAGTATCTTGAGTCATTTCGTGTGAAATAAATTTTGCAGCCAAGGAAAAAGATTTTAAGTACCAAAATCTATTTGACAATTTGGTTAAACAGAAAGTATAATGATTATGAAATGAATGGAGGTGTATACTGTGGCTAAAACAGGTAGACCAAAGTCGGATAATCCTAAGAAAGCTTTTATCGGGTTAAAAATGACGGAGGAAGAAGCTGCACGATTGAAAGGATATGCGTCCGAACATGACATGACCATAACACAGGTGCTACAAAGAGGTATTGATATGCAGTATGCAATGGATAAACCAACTGAGTAGCTAGTACAAAATCTCTTTCCTTGAGAGAGGAGACGAGATGGCTAAATCAAGAAAAGATAACAAAGGAAGAGTATTAAGAAAAGGCGAAACTCAACGCAGTTGCGATGGCAAGTATGTATATACTTACGTCGATCCGGAAGGAAAACGCCGGAGCATCTATTCTAAAGATATCATGAAATTGCGGGAGAGAGAAGCTAAACTGATGAAAGACCAGCTTGACGGATTGGATGCGTATGCAGCAGGTACAGCTACAATCAATTTTGTCTTTGACAGATATATATCAGTGAAGACAGAGTTGAGAGAAACAACAATGCGGAACTATAAATATATGTATGATCGCTTTATACGAGGTGGATTTGGCAAGAAGAAAATTACCGCTGTGAAGTATTCTGATGTATTGCAATTCTATCAGCATTTGTTGAAAGAGAAGGAAATGCAGATAAATACGCTAGAAACAATTCATACTGTTTTACATCCGACATTTCAGCTTGCTGTGCGTGATAACATCATTCGTGTTAATCCAAGCGATGGAGTAATGGCACAGATTAAAAAGCAGCCGGGGAAAAATCATGGCGTGAGACACGCTTTGACAGTGGAACAACAGAGAGCTTTTATACGCTATATTGATGAAAGTCCTACATTTTACCACTGGGCATCATTTTTTAAGTTCCTACTTGGAACAGGTTGTCGAATTGGAGAAGCAATCGGTATCCGATGGGAAGACATTGATTTTGAAAAAAGGACAATCAGTATCAATCATAGCGTGGTTTATTACAGTAGAGAGTTCAAAGAACATTCGATATGTTCATTCGCTGTATCTCTTCCAAAGACAGAAGCTGGTATACGCACGATTCCGATGATGGATACGGTTTATGATGCACTCCAGATGGAATTGGATGATCAGAAGGAACATGGATTTAATGAAACAGTGATTGATGGGATGAAAGGATTTATCTTTATGAATCGTTTTGGCAATGTCCATAATCCGCAAGCTGTAAACAGAGCAATCAAGCGTATATATGAAGCACACAATGCAGAAGAAGTGATAAAAGCTGCAAAACAGCACAGAGAGCCTGTGATAATACCACATTTTTCATGTCATCATTTGCGACATACCTTTTGTTCAAGGTTTTGCGAAAATGAAACAAACTTAAAGGTAATTCAGTCTATTATGGGACACGCAAATATCGAAACAACCATGGATATTTATGCGGAAGTTACCGATACTAAAAAGCAGGAAGCAATTCAAAATTTAGCACACAATTTAGATGTATTTTAGGAAAGAGTCCGGCATGGACTGACGAGAGTACGACAAAATGTGTGCCATACGACAAGAGTACGACAAATTCAAGTGGTGTAATCAGCATAAATATGTTATTATAATAATGTTGGAACACCAAAAAAGGCTTTATTAAAGGAAAAAGCATTAAAGTAAATTAAATTGATGTGAAATCCCGACAATGAAGAGCATCGGTGGAGCAAAGTCAACTTCAGCAGCAGAGTCAGAAGGCGCTGTATCAGGTGATAACAACGGGTTCTTTACACCTAATGATAAAATTGATTTTTCTAAGGTTAAGGTTGAGCCGCTGTTTGAGGAGCAGGTAGACTTTGAGACATTCAGCAAGTCAGATTTCAGAGCTGTTAAGGTTAAGGAATGTGTAGCCGTACCTAAGTCAAAGAAGCTGTTACAGTTCACTCTTGATGACGGAACAGGCACAGACCGCACAATCTTAAGCGGAATTCATGCATTCTATGAGCCGGAAGAGCTTGTTGGAAAGACACTTATTGCAATCACAAATCTTCCACCAAGAAAGATGATGGGAATTGAATCTTGTGGTATGTTACTTTCAGCAGTAAACAATCTTAAGGATTCAGAGGATGAAGAAC
>ENA-ORMS01000122-ORMS01000122.1-human-gut-metagenome-genome-assembly--contig:-NODE-122-length-85264-cov-25.477590_pt1 | contig 85264 bp, 73 predicted proteins | sample MGYA00242104_ERZ508997 | MGnify/ENA primary metagenome ERZ508997 (study PRJEB26280, sample SAMEA2338704) | human gut metagenome | biome: human gut; feature: human-associated habitat; material: faeces...
AGCAATTGTTAAAGAGTCCGGCGAGAATTCAACGATATCAGGCATTACTGAAATTTATTCAGAAATATCTGCCGGAACAGGAGCTGCTTTACAGGGAGCTTCTAACCTATGATCTGTATGCACGGGAAAATATGAAGAGTCGGCCGGACTTTGCCATAGATTTAAAGACAAATGACAGTACAGGAAAGAATTATGAGGCAGCAATCATAGACTTCTATAAGCAGGAAGCAGAAGAAAGAAGATATCTGGCGAATTACACAGATTATAATTGGAAGCAGTTAAGTCATATGACACATTTGGAACCATTCCGCTTTGTACAACTGACAGGAGAGTCCCTTCGGTGGGTGACGGAGCCGCAGGTACAGACGGTTTATGTATTATTTGATTACCGGGGCAAACGGTCGATACCGATTGCGGGGCAGTGAATATACCGGTGGCAGGAATAGAACGCATGCACAAACAGAGGAAAACAAAAACAGAGGAAAAGCAAAAACAGAAAAGTCAGGAGGATGTAACATGGAGTTTCAGTTGGGACAGCATATTAAAATGAAGAAAACGCATCCCTGTGGAAAAAATGACTGGGAAATTCTAAGAGTCGGAATGGATTTCCGGTTAAAATGTTCAGGTTGTGGACATATGATCATGATTCCGAGAAAAGATGTGGAAAAGAACTTCCGCGGTTTTATTTCATAGAAAAGATTGACATTTTATTATAAATCAAGTAATCTTGATTGCGGATTATACTAATTGAATATACATTTGCAGGTTCTGACCCAAGAGGTCAAAGAGGAATACGGTGTAAATCCGTAGCAGCCACTTCTACTGTAACGTGGACAAAGGAACAATCTGCCACTGAATACGGATGATATGTATTGTGTATATCATTCGGAGTTTGGGAAGGCGTTCCGGCGGGAAACGAAGCCAGGATATTCTGAATCAGCAAGACTCTTCTGAGATGGGGAAGGTCAATATTTGCTTCGATGAACAGTCGGGGCTTAATGTTGTGTGCCATTTTAGAACAGGAAACAGCATTAAGTCCGGCTGTTTTTTGTTATTTAGGAATGGTGACGAGGGGACACAGATAGAATTCTATTACTCTGCAAATGTAACATGTAAAGGAGAAAACTTATGAAGAAGAACTTTCAACAAGGCGTAAAAAGAGCAGTCAGCCTTGTACTGTCTGCTGTGCTTGCGTTGTCCCCGACAGTTTCTCTGTTGCCGGTATCTCCGGTCTATGCAGAGGAGCTGACAGAGCAAAGTGCAGAGTATACGATATCTACGGCAGGGGAACTGCCAACGGATAGTGAGGGCAATTATGTGATCGCAACGGGAGAATCTTATGTGCTGGAAGCTGATCTTACGATTCCTTCCGGGAAATGGTTCAGCAGCATTGAAGGAACCCTGGACGGAAACGGACATACCATTACATTAAGTGATAAGCCACTTGCAAATAAAGTTTCCGGTATGATCGAGAATCTGGGGATCAAATCCGATTCGGCAATCGAGTATGAAACAACGGCAGGAAGTATGGCAGTGGAAGTATCCGGAACAATCCGGAACAGCTACTCCACGGTTAACATGACCTGTACGGATGAGGATTGGAATTTTTATGAGTTTGGCGGATTGATTGGAACATTAACAGCAACAGGAGCAGTTGAGAATTGCTACTATGCAGGAAAGATCTCAGGTATGGTATCCAAAGGATCGATTGCAGGTATTACGTATTCTGCCGATATAAAGCAGTGTGTATACCAGTCACCGCTTTATGGTATGGCATATGGAAGTAATAAGCCTTCAACTGATAATAATAAGTCAGTGTCCGCCTTATCGGAACTGGCAGATGAAAGTGTTGTAGAATATTTAAATACCAATCTGCCGGATAGCGGTTTCTTCTGGACCAATACCGTACAGACAACGGCAGGCTATCCGACACTGATTAAAAACGGTGCGGCTATACCGGTCAATAAGGATGGATTGAATGAAGTAATCTCAAAGGCAGAGAGCTATGACAGTAGTCTGTATACGGAAGAAAGCTGGGTTGCGGTTGCCGAAGCATTAAAAACGGCAAAGCAGGTAGCAGCGGATGAGGATGCTACCCAGATTCAGGTAAATGATGCGAAAAATGCACTGAACGCAGCATTGGACGGACTGAAAAAAATAAAGCCGACACAGCCGGTTGCAGTGCCTGCGGATGCGATTAAGGTATATACAGAGGATGATCTTCCATGGAGTAATACAGACAAAAATTATGTCTTGATGAATGATATTACCATTGATAATTATTATTTTGGAAGTAGCATTACATTTAACGGAATTCTGGACGGACAGGGGCATCGGGTTATATTTGAGGCGGCCAGCAGTGGAAAATTATTTAACGGTGTCGGAGAAGAGGGCGTAATTCAGAACGTATCGTTTGAAGGTACGATCGATAATTATATTGGCTCGTCAACTCAACCGGCCGGTCCACTGGGTAATAAATTCCAGGGCGCATTGCTCAATTGTAAGACCGGTGTAACTTCAAACAATACATCCGCATATCTGACGGGCTTTGCCAGAACTCTGGATGGTGGTGTTGTATCGAACTGTTATTCATTAAGTACCGCGCATGCCGGCAGAGGTGCATTGTTTTATAATTGTACCGGAAACGGTGAGAAGATTTTAAATACCTATTGGCGGGAAGACCTGAAAGTAGATGCCGCATTGCGGGCAATTATGAGTGATTCCTATCCGAAATCAGCATCTTATATGAAGTCGATGACATTTACAGAACTGTTAAATGCGAATCGCGGTGACAACGGAACCAAATGGGGACAGTCCTCAGAGGGTTATCCGTATTTCGGAGAGAATCAGAATTATCAGAAGGGTAACGGAATACTTCCGGAAAATCTAACTGCACTGGCATTTACACCGGTTGACAGTGAGGATATTGAAGTGATTGAGAATCAGCAGCTGACGATCAGTCCGGATAAGGTAGACGGTTTCTGCATTGCAGGTACATTTTCTCTGCCGGATTATCAGAAGGCAAAGGGTGAAACCATTCAGTGGGCATTACATAGTGCGGATGATGTAACAAAGGATTGTGATGTGGCCAATGTTTGGATTGGTGCAGATGTAGGAAATTTAAGAATTGAAAATGTTGGCGAATTCTCCGTATGCGCATATTCGGTTGTGGACGGACAAGAGCCGAAGCTTCTGGCTTCTACGGTTGTAAACTGTAAAGCGGAAAACATGGAGGCAATCAAGCTGTATATTGATGGAACGGATGTTACAAACGGTGCCTATTCCGTAGTCGGTTCCAGTGATATTCGGATTCAGGTACAGACGAAGTATGAAGGTGCTTCAGAGTATGAGGATGTATCTGCATACAGCTTCTCCTTTAAGCATGGGGATGACCGGATCTACGGTGCCGAGAATTCCAGCAGCTTCTATTTTAAGAAACTGGGTACCGCAACCGTAACGGTAACCTCCAGAAGAAATCCGGATGTATCCGCACAGGTAGAAATCACATCCACCTATGTACCGGTTACTTCTATTAAGATGGCGATTGCATCGGAGCAGGTGCTTCACGGAAGAAATCCATTGAGCAGTAACGAAGCGGATTTCCTGACAGCAAAGGATGGAATTATTGTTACACCGGTGAATGCAAGCTATGCGGATGCATCTAATATTACAATTACAAGCAGTCAGCCGGATGTCGCTGAGTACAGCACAAAGGGTTCGATCGGTTATGTTCCGCATAAGGCGGGCACCACAACCTTTACTGCTACATTAAAGGATCCGCAGGCAGGAAAGACTTATACAGACAGCAAGAAGGTAACCTACACTTATCTGAATCCGTTAGAAAAGGTAACGGCTGATACAGCAGAATATTCTGTGAAGAACGGAACCGTAACACCATTGGATCTTACATTTACAGGAAGCAGATCAGAGGAAGGCTACAGTGTGACTCAGCCGGAATTGGTCTGGACCTATTCGGAAGATGGGATTGTAAAGATTGACCGCAAGGTAAACGGTGCATGGAAACGGGATGAGTCCGCAAAGGACAATGGATTGTTCCTTGCAAGCTCCGAGTATTACATTTATGCAGAAGGAACCGGAACCGTGACAGCAACGGGAACACCGGTTGATACAACCGCAGGAGCAAAGCCGGTAACCGTTACGATTACCGTGACGAAGGGAACCGCACCAAAGGTTGATACGGAGAAGCTGATCCGTTCCGGTGTGAAAAAAGCAACGGAGGCATATTGGAATCAGTATCAGGGGCGTTCGTTTGCGTATGGAGATGAATGGCTGATCTATGCAATGGTTCGTTCCGGAAAAACATTAACGGAAAGTCAGATAACAGCTTATTATGTAAGTGTGGCAGAAACTGTAAAGGACTGGTCCGCAACACAGAAACCGACGGACATTGAACGAACGGCACTGGCACTCAGTCTGCTGGGCTATGATATTACCAATGTAGAAGGCGTTAATCTGGCAGCTATGATATATAATCATCCGGACCTGGATGCAGGTTCGAATGAACTGATTTATGCACTGCTGGCTCTGGATGCCAGAAACACGGCAATTCCGGAAAATGCAAAATGGACCAGAGAAAAGATGGTACAGACGCTGTTAACATTCCAGAATCCGACAACCGGAGGCTTTGGACTGTATGATGCAGATGGTTCGGATGCAGACCTGACAGCTATGGCACTGCAGGCACTGGCACCGTATCAGAAGAGCAATGCGGGTGCAAATGCTGCAATCAAACGTGGACTGGAATACTTAAAGACCGGTCTGAACGCAGAATATGCATATACCTCTCCATCAACCGGAGCCCAGGTATTACTGACATTGGCAGCGCTGAAGCTGGATGTAAATAAGGCGGGCTTCGGAAACGAATATCGGAATCTGGTCAGCACTTTGTATGAAATGATATTAGAAAACAGCAAGGTTTCGTTTGATGCACTGCAGGTTTATCAGGCATTTGAAGCATACCGCAGATATATCGACCGGGAAGCTTCTTACTGGGATCTGACAGGTATTGCTCTGAGAAAGCAGCCGGCTACCACAGAGGATACGCAGGAGCCGACGACCGAAAATACGGCGGAGCCGACTACTGAGACTTCACAGGCTACAACAGCAGCAGGTACAGAGACTGTTAAGCAGACACCGGTTCAGACCGGAGACGCAGGGGTTCCGTTGGCGGCAGGAATCGCACTGATTATTTCAATGACCGGTTTGACGGCTGCCGTAAAAACAAAGCGAAAAAAAGCTTGAAATCAAAAACAATTTATGATACACTAATGCTCTGTGAGACATTACACAAAATTCCTTGCTCCTTTTATAGAAGGGGCCAGAGACCATAAGGAGGTGCAAAGACATGAACAAATATGAATTAGCGTTGGTTGTTAGCGCAAAGCTGGAAGACGAGGCTCGTACAGCAACAGTCGATAAGGTAAAGGCTTATATCGAAAGATTCGGCGGAACAATCACAGATGTCAAAGAAGAAGGTAAGAAGAAGTTAGCTTACGAGATTCAGAAGATGAGCGAAGCATTCTACTACTTCATTTCATTCGATGCAGAGGCTGATGTTCCAGCTCAGGTCGAAGCTAATGTTCGTATTATGGAGCCAGTAATCCGCTATTTGTGCGTACGTCAGGACGCGTAAATTGAAAGGGGTTATCCGATATGAATAAAGTAATTATGATGGGACGACTGACCAGAGATCCGGAGGTTCGTTACTCTCAGGGTGCCAGCCAGACCGCCATTGCAAGATTTTCACTTGCAGTAGACAGAAGATGGAAGCGGGAAGGTGAACCGGACGCAGACTTTTTTAACTGTACTGTGTTTGGCAGACAGGCTGATTTTGTTGAGAAGTATTTAAGACAGGGAACCAAAGTAGTCGTAACCGGTCGTATACAGAATGACAATTATACAAATAAAGACGGACAGAAGGTTTATTCTGTACAGATTATTGTAGAAGAAATCGAATTTGCCGAGAGTAAGAATGCGGCAGCAGCAAACGGTGCTGCACCGGCATATCAGGCAAGTTCCAGACCATCTCCAAGTCAGGCTGCAGGCGATGGCTTTATGAGCATCCCGGATGGAGCCGAGGAGGAGCTGCCATTTAACTAAGTTGGAGGTAAAGAAAATGCCATATAATAAGAGCGAGAAGACTGAGCGTTCAGAAGCTCCTATGAGAAGAAGAACTGTTCGCAGAAGAAAGAAAGTATGTGTATTCTGTGCTGACAAGAACGCAGTCATCGATTATAAAGATGTAAATCGTTTAAAGAAGTTTGTATCTGAGAGAGGTAAGATTTTACCTAGAAGAATCACAGGTACCTGTGCAAAGCATCAGAGAGCTTTGACAGTTGCAATCAAGAGAGCTCGTCACGTAGCATTAATGCCATACGTTCAGGAGTAATTGAATAGTTTTTTCAAGGACAAGTCATTTATGACTTGTCCTTTTTACATTTTGATAGTATATTTATGATGTATCTGTTTATGATGCATATGGTTTACGAAAAGGAGAATGAAAATGAGTCATTACACAAAGCAAGACATCATGCGAAGAATTGAAGAGGAAGATATTGAATTTATTCGTTTACAGTTTACGGATATGTTCGGTGCATTGAAGAATGTGGCTATTACATCCAGCCAGCTTGGAAAGGCACTGGATAATAAGTGCATGTTTGACGGATCTTCAATCGAAGGATTTGTACGAATTGAAGAATCAGATATGTACCTGTATCCGGATTTAGATACATTTGAAACATTCCCATGGAGACCACAGCAGGGAAAGGTAGCACGATTGATTTGTGATGTATATAAGGCAGACGGAACCCCGTTTGAGGGTGATCCTAGATATGTACTGCGCCGGGTTCTGAAGGAAGCAGAGGATATGGGTTACAGCTTTGATGTAGGACCGGAGTGTGAGTTCTTCCTGTTCCATACCGATGATAATGGAATGCCGACAACTATTTCCCATGAAAAGGCAAGCTATTTCGATATCAGCCCGCTGGATTTAGGCGAGAATGCACGCCGTGATATGGTTCTGACTCTTGAGGATATGGGATTTGAAATCGAAGCGTCCCATCATGAGGTGGCACCGGCACAGCATGAGATCGATTTTAAGTACGGTCCGGCGCTGGCGACTGCAGATAACATTATGACATTTAAACTGGTTGTAAAGTCTATGGCCAAGAGACATGGCTTGTTTGCAAGCTTTATGCCGAAGCCGTTATACGGAGTGGCCGGTTCCGGTATGCATACCAATATGTCATTGACCAAGAAAGGTAAGAATATCTTTAATGATCCGAAGGGCGAGAATGGATTAAGTAAAGAGGCATATTATTTTATTGCCGGTATTATGAAACATGTAAAGGGTATTACAGCAATTGCAAACCCATTGGTTAATTCCTATAAGAGACTGGTTCCGGGACATGAAGCACCGGTTTATATTGCATGGTCTGCAACCAACAGAAGCCCACTGATCCGTATTCCGGCATCCAGAGGTGCGGGTACCAGAGTAGAGCTGAGAAGTCCGGATCCGGCAGCAAATCCATATTTATTGCTGGCATTATGTCTGGCCGCCGGTCTGGATGGAATCAAGAACAAGATAGAGCCACCAAAGGCTGTTAACAGCAATATTTTTGAATTATCAGAAAAAGAAATGAAGAAAGCAAAGATCGAAAGCCTTCCTTCGAGCCTGCATCAGGCAATCAAAGAAATGGAAGCCGATCCGTTTATCAGGGAAGTTTTAGGCGATCATGTATTTTCAAAGTATGTAGAAGCGAAGAGAGCGGAATGGGATAATTATCGCCTGCAGGTAACCCAGTGGGAGATCGATGAATATCTGTATAAGATCTGATTAACACTCTGAAATCTGAAGGAGGAGTGTTGGATGATAAATGTTATCGTGGTATTTCCAAAGGCAGAGGAGGCCCGGGCAATCCGGAGCCTTCTTGCCAGAAATGGAATCAATGTGCTTGCGGCCTGTACATCGGGGGCACAGGCGGTTTCGTTGTTTGGAGATCTGGATGAGGCACTGGTGGTCTGTGGCTATAAGTTTACAGATATGCTGTATACAGAGCTGCTTGATTATCTGCCGGATACTTTTGAAATGCTGGTGGTGGCACCACGGAACCATTATGCAGAGTGCGACCGGAGTAAGGTTGTATGCCTTGGTATGCCGCTGAAAGTACAGGAACTGGTTGAAACAACGAATATTTTACTGGATGGATTATATCGGAAACGTAAGAAGAGGAAAGCACAGCCAAAGCAATGGACGCAGGAAGAACGCGCGGTCATTGAAAGTGCGAAAATGCGGTTAGAAGTGCAGAAGAAGATGACGGAAGAGGAGGCGCATCGATATTTGCAGAAACGGAGTATGGATACCGGTGTGAATATATTTGAAACTGCACAGATGATATTGGAAATATTCTAAAAATCTGAGAAAGAAGGGATCCGATTATGAAGTTTACGAAGATGGAAGGCCTGGGAAATGATTATGTATATATCAATTGTTTTCAGGAAAAAGTAGAGAATCCGGGAGAATTAGCAATCCGCTACAGCAATCGGCATTTCGGAATCGGTTCCGATGGTGTGATTCTGATCAAACCATCCGAGATAGCGGATTTTTGTATGGATATGTATAATGCAGATGGATCCCGGTCTGAAATGTGTGGGAACGGAATCCGCTGCGTGGGTAAATATGTATATGATTACGGACTGACAGATAAGACCGAGATATCGGTGGAAACTCTGGCAGGAATTAAATATCTGAAGCTGATCTTAAAAGATGGAAAAGTAGACTTGGTGACGGTTGATATGGGCGAACCTGAACTTCAGGCAGATAAAATTCCGGTTGCATTAAGACTGGATGAAGTGATTGACCAGCCGATCCAGGTAGGAAATACAGTATATCAGATGACCTGTGTATCTATGGGAAACCCACATGCAGTTGTATTTGTGGATGCAGTGGATAAATTTCCGCTGGAAACGGTAGGACCGTTGTTTGAACATCATGTGATGTTCCCAAACAGAGTCAATGCAGAATTTATAGAAGTATTGAACAGAAAAGAAGTGAATATGCGTGTATGGGAACGTGGTACCGGCGAGACACTGGCATGTGGAACCGGAGCCTGTGCCAGCACAGTTGCATGCATTCTAAATCATAAGACAGAGGATGAAATCACTCTGCATCTGCTGGGTGGAGATCTGAAAGTAGCATGGGACAGAGAAAAGAATAAGATATATATGACAGGGCCGGCAAGAGTAGTATTTGACGGTGAAATTAATTAGGCTGAGAAGACCGGTATCTGGAGTGTAGGTACTGATTGATAAAAGAAAATCAGGAGGATGACAAGATGTTTAAGGTAAATGACAACTATTTGAAACTGCCGGGCAGCTATTTGTTTTCGACAATCGGAAAAAAGGTGCGGGCATATAAGGAAGCACATCCGGGTTGTGAGGTGATCAGCCTCGGAATCGGAGATGTCACCCAGCCATTGGCACCTGCGATCATTGAACGTCTGCATTCTGCAGTTGATGAGATGGCGGATGCAAAGACCTTTAAGGGATATGCACCGGATCTTGGCTATGAGTTCTTAAGAACAACGATTGCAGAGAATGATTATAAAGCAAGAGGCGTGGACATTGCAGCGGATGAAATTTTTGTCAGTGATGGTGCAAAGAGTGATTCTGCCAATATTCAGGAGATTTTCAGCCTGGATAATAAAATTGCAGTCTGCGATCCTGTATATCCGGTTTATGTAGATTCCAATGTAATGGCAGGCAGAACCGGAAACTATGATGCTGAGAGCGGCCTGTGGAGTGATGTCATTTACATGCCGTGCCGGGCAGAGAATGATTTTGCACCGGAGTTCCCGCAGGAGGAGCCGGATCTGATCTATCTTTGCTTCCCGAACAATCCGACCGGAGCAACCATTACCAAGGACAAGCTTCAGGAGTGGGTAGACTATGCAAATAAGATCGGGGCGGTGATCATTTATGATGCTGCATATGAGGCATACATCAGTGAAGAAGGGGTACCGCACACGATTTACGAGTGCGAAGGAGCAAGAACCTGTGCAATCGAGCTTAGAAGCTTTTCAAAGAATGCCGGCTTTACCGGAACACGTCTTGGATTTACAGTTATTCCGAAGGATTTAAAGGCAGCAGACGGAACGGCACTCCATCCGTTATGGGCAAGAAGACACGGAACGAAGTTTAACGGGGCACCTTATATTGTACAGGCTGCCGGAGCAGCTGTGTATACGCCGGAAGGAAAGGCGCAGACAGCACAGCAGATCGCATATTATATGAATAATGCTAAGATTATTAAAGAAGGTCTTGCAGACCTTGGTTATACAGTATCCGGCGGTGTAAATGCACCGTATATCTGGCTGCAGACACCGAAGGGAATGAAGTCCTGGGAGTTCTTTGACTATCTGTTAGAGAATGCCAATGTTGTCGGAACTCCAGGTTCCGGATTCGGTCCGAGTGGGGAAGGATATTTCCGTCTGACGGCTTTTGGAACCTATGAAAATACATTGAAAGCCATGGAACGGATTAAAGCTTTATAAAACACGGAAGGTTCAATTGTATAACATTCGAAAAAAAGATTGTTTTTATAGTGATTTCATATTAGAATAATATATATACGTGGAGAAGGCACGGAGTATAAGGAATATAAGATTGGAGGAAAAAAGATGGACAAGGATATGATTAAAAAGCAGTCACTGGAAGTGATTGAAGAGGTGATTCCGGAATTAGACGCAGACAATCTGGATACATCTGCATCCATTACAGATGATTATGATGTAAATTCTGTATCGATCATTAAACTGCTGGTGGGATTAGAGGACAAGTTTAATGTTGAGTTTGATGACAGTGAGCTTGCATTGAACAAGTATAAGAGCTTTGATGATGTGATCGAGTCTGTAGAGAAGAAAATGAACTAATTTGGGAATTGGAGGAATAACAACATGGCAAACGAAAAAATTTTGGACGTAACTTATCCAGGTATAACCTCCTGGCAGTGGCATGCAACCTTATTTTCTATTTTAGGAAATGATGAGAATGCAAGAAAGTGGATCTTCAGTAATTACATTCAGCTTCGCTGCTATACAATCAATGAAATTTTTACCGGTGATGATATGTTATTTACAGATATGATGCCGGGCAGCAGTTCTCTGAAAGAATGTCCGTATCTGATCTTCTCGCTGATGACCAAAGAACAGGTAGAAAGCTATTGCGGAAACATTATCGATTTTGTGATCAAGACGATTGATTTGAATGGTTATGTATATGGCGTGTTTGATGAGGCAAAGATCCTTTGCAATGCAGAAGTGGATTACAAGTTCCCTCATGAGCTTTTTATCTATGGTTATAATATCGAGAAAGAGATCTTCTACGTAGGTGATTTCACATTTGGTGAGCATTATACATATTCAACCGTATCATTCAGCGATGTTGAACGCGGATATGAGGTGATTAATGCACCGGAAGATCATATGTTTAAGGATGATTATAAGGGAACCAGAGGTCTGTATGTAATTCTTAAGAATAATGAGACCACATACTATAGTCTTGACATCGAGTTGATCACCCGGACCTTAAGAGAATATCTGGAGTGCAAGGATACCAAGGATCATTTCCGTATGATGCGGAACCGGTTCAATGATACCACATTTGGTGTAGATGTTTATGATAAAGTAATCGCTCAGATTGATAAACAGCTGCATGCGGAAGAGCCGGATTATGATATCCGTTCCCTGCATCTGATGTATGATCATAAGGTGCTGATGTTAGAACGTATTAAATATCTGATGGCAAATGATTATCTGCCATTCAGTCAGGCAATTGTGGATGATTATTCTGTCGTTGTTGAGAATATGCTGACTGCAAGAAACCTGCTGGTTCGTATTTCTATTACCGGTGAGATCGATCGTGCAGACCGGTTTGCCAAGTATTTAAATACTGCAAAGGACATGGAAGTCAAAGTGCTGTCAAAGGTACTGGAGCAGTTAGAACAGCGTGAGGAGAAATAATCAGAAACAGTATGATACAAGTATATTCATTGAAAACGAATGTAGACGGTCGTAACTGGTCTCCGGAAGAATTATTGAATATATTGACACCGAAACGCAAGGCAAAAGCCCTGCGTTTTCAGCATTCAAGGGATCAATGGCAGGGAATTATGGCTGGATTGTTGGAAGAGTTTACCATTCAACAGCATTTTGGCATTCCTTGGCCGGAACAGCAGATACAGACCGGAATTAACGGAAAACCGTATATTGAGAATCGACCGGAGCTGCATTATAATCTGAGTCATTCCGGAAACTGGGTTGTGTGCGGAGCAGGAGAAATTCCTGTCGGTATCGATGTAGAATGTTCTGATAAGTATAGCGAACGTGTTGTGAAACGATTTTTCCATAAAGATGAAATTGCTGATATTATGGAGCATGATGTGATGCAGCGACCGGATATTTTCGCAGAATACTGGACAATGAAGGAGAGTTTTATGAAGCTTTCCGGACTGGGGTTTGAATTACAATTAAAACAATTCGTGACGAATCGGAAAAGTGGAGAGGCACAACTGCTGGAGACAGCTATGTATGGGCTGCCGGAAGAGATAAGAATGGTGATCGATACACTCCCTTTAACGAAACAGGCTGTTTGTCAGTTCATACCATTGGAAGCCGGATATCGACTGGCGGTCTGTACCCAGCAAAAGGAAATTCTGAAATATGAGAATGTTCCGTTGGAAAACTGTATAGAGACACTGCTTAAATCCAGCCGCCATCAAAACGAATAATCTGACCGGTCAGATAGATAGGAGCGGTCAGAATCCTGACCGCCATCTGGGCCACTTCTTCCGGAAATGCCATACGACCATAGGGGATTTCTTCTTCAAGGACAGATAGCTCTTCCGGGGAAAAACAGGAGTTCATGTCGGTTCGGACAGCACCGCAGGATAAAGCATTTACCGCAATCCTGCTTGGAGCAAGCTCTTTGCCGAGAGCCTGGGTAAGGGCGTTGATTCCGCCCTTGGTTGCAGAATAGGCGGCTTCACAGGAAGCACCGACTTCACCCCAGACAGAGGAAATATTCAGAATGCGCCCCTGATGATTATGCACCATGTGCGGAATGATTTCATGACAGTAATAAAAGACAGAGGAAAGGTTGGTAGATAAAATCGTCTGCCATTCTTCGACCGACATATCGGTCAGAAGACCAACATAGGAGATGCCGGCATTATTGACGAGGGTATCAATTTGACCCCATTGGGATATAATATCAGAGACGAATTGCTGTACAAAGGAAGGATCCCCGCAGTCGCCCGGACAGGCAATGCATTCCACACCAAGATCGGATAAAAGCTCCTGCGTGTTCTTAAGGGCTTTCGGATTATGGTAGGAAGTGATGGCAATTTTTGAATATTGACCGGCAAGCTCCAATGCGATTGCTTTGCCAATCCCACTGGAAGCACCGGTGATCAGAGCGGTCTGTGACATATCTGGATCCTCCTGTAAATAGTGCATAATATAAGTAAAGTCTAAGGAAATCATTCCAAAATCTTAAAATTAATATAACATAATATCATTGACTTGAAAATGAAACTTTTGTCTGATATACTCAAATTTAGAGTTTTTTTCATAATTCATAAAGAATCCGGGAGGCTGTTTTAGTAATGAATAAAAAGATGTTAAAATTATTTGGAGAAGCGTTTTTGAAAACTTTGATCGTAATTCTTGGTATTGCAATCGTTGTTTTTGCAATTTATCTTATGATACAGGTATTTGGTGGAGGCAAGAAGAAGGATAACGGTTCAACCCAGGATGTTAATATATCTACAGAAGATATAGGATTGAGCACGGATGGCGGAGATGATATCATCAGCACAGATGATACAACCGAGGCAACAACCGAGGCAACTACTGAACAGATTTCATCTGTAGGACACAGCATTGAAGTGTTAAACAGTACTGATATTGCAGGTGTTGCGGCTAAGTGGCAGGAAAAACTGAATGCTGCAGGATTTACAGTAAGCCAGATCGGTAATTATGAGACAGAGACATTGACGAATACAAAAATCATTGTATCACAGGCCGGGATGGGTCAGGATCTGGCCGGTCAGTTTAAGAATGCAACAGTAGAAGTCGGCAGTATCAGCAGCGGAGCTGAGATTCAGATTATTGTAGGAACGGAGGATGCACAGTAAAAGCGTGCACCTCAGGGATTTAATGGGGAGTGCGGATGTTAGAAGGTCGTATTACATTATTTGGGATACCATTCAGTATATATAATGGGCAGCAGCTTTATCGGGTGAGCTGTGATTTGTTGGAAGAACCGGCACTGTATACGGTATTTTTTGTTATGGGAGAGCAATGTATAAGGCTTGCAGAGGCGAAGAATCTTCAGAAAAATATAGAACGTATTTGCTGGGTTCCGGGCGACAGTGCGGTACAGTCGATCATTCCGAAACGGTATAGGCATATAGCAGAGGATTTTTCTATTCGCCGGTATATTTTGGAAATGTGTGAATATGCAACAGATATGGGATTGGATGTCTGCATTCTCATGGATGATGAGGCGGGGTTAAAAACTGTCTTTGATAATATCCGTAAAGTGTATCCGTATTTACAGTTACATGGCTGGAGCTTTGAAAAAGCCAGGACTTCCGAAAATATTGTGAATGAGATTAATTCGGTTGCACCGGAAATCTTGATTCTGGGAGTAAACTCCGGGGAACTCCGGCATTATGTAGAACGCGGCAGATGGATGACAAATGCAAGATTATGTATTTGCGTAGGAGAGGGTCTGCTGGATGAAATGACTAAAAAGAAAAAATGGTTCCATAATATTACTATGAGCAGAACATTAAAAAGACGTCTGCACAAATATAGTAAAAGGGAACAGAAGGAATGAAACAGAAAAATTATAGAGAGTGGATAAAAGAAGCTCTGTGTATAGCTGCCGGGACCGGATTAATGGCTGCAGCAACAAACTGGATCTTTGAGCCGATGCACCTTGTGACCGGAGGTGTTACCGGTCTTGGAATTGTGATTAAGGATATTAGCGGGAATATTATGGGTGGAGCAGGCGTCCCCTTGTGGGTGACGAATGTCATTTGTAATATTCCTTTATTTTTTGCCGCCTATCGCCTGAAAGGAAAGGCGTTTTTTGTGCGAGGTGTAATATCCGGTGCGGTGTTTACATTATGGCTTGGACTTCTGCCGGTCGTGGAACCGATGGTGCAGGATGTACTGCTGGATACGATTCTGGGCGCAGTTTTTATGGGCAGTGGACTGGGACTGGTATTTGCAACCGGAACAACGACCGGCGGTATGGACCTTCTGGCAATTCTGCTGCAACGAAAATATGCACACCGGTCAGAGGCACAGATTCTGGCAGTGGTAGACGGAACGGTAGTTCTGCTGGGAGCCGCTGTATTTGGACTGGAACGTGCGATTTATGCATTGGTTGCAATCTTTATTGTGACGAAGACCTCGGATACCATTACAAACGGAATTAAATATACCAAGGTGGCATATGTGATCTCTGATCGCTGGACGGATATCAGGGACCGGTTGATGCAGGAACTGCAGCGGGGAATCACCGGGATTGAATCGGTAGGAATGCATACCGGAAAAAGAAAACAGATGCTGATGTGTGTAGTGTCCAGAAAAGAAATTGTGATTTGGAAAAAAATCGTGTTTGAAATTGATCCGAATGCATTTGTCATTGTGACAGATGCCAGAGAGGCAGTGGGAGAAGGCTTTGGCGATTATAGGACATAATACACGAGAAAAAAAGATTATAATTAATATAATTGCACAAATTAAAACGTCAATATACAGAATTCACAAATTAAGGAAAATTTATTTGGTGAATAGTAATATGGTTTTTGGAGGATAAATGCGGTATCATATGTCTATCGTTAGTCAGAATATTAAGCATAATCCAAGGAGGAATTTTGAATGGCTAGTTTATCATTGAAGAATATTTACAAGATTTATCCTAACGGCTTCAACGCAGTTAAGGACTTCAATCTTGAAATCGAGGACAAGGAATTTATCATCTTCGTAGGACCATCCGGATGTGGTAAGTCTACTACATTACGTATGATCGCAGGTCTGGAAGATATCACTCAGGGTGAGTTATGGATTGGCGATAAGTTGGTAAATGATGTTGAACCAAAGGATAGAGATATCGCAATGGTATTCCAGAACTACGCTTTGTATCCACATATGAGCGTATTTGATAACATGGCATTTGGTTTGAAGCTGAGAAAGGTTCCAGCTGAAAAGATCAGCAAGCAGGTACATGAGGCTGCTAAGATTCTTGATATCGAGCATTTGTTAGACCGTAAGCCGAAGGCTTTATCCGGTGGTCAGAGACAGCGTGTTGCTATGGGACGTGCTATCGTTCGTGAGCCAAAGGTATTCTTGATGGATGAGCCTTTGTCAAACCTGGATGCTAAGCTGCGTGTTCAGATGCGTGTTGAAATTTCTAAATTACATCAGAGATTACAGACAACTATCATCTATGTAACACATGACCAGACTGAGGCTATGACACTGGGTACCAGAATCGTAGTTATGAAGGATGGTATTATTCAGCAGGTTGATACTCCTCAGAACTTATATGACAAGCCATGCAACTTATTCGTAGCAGGTTTCATGGGTATGCCTCCAATGAACTTCATTGATTGCAAGGTTGTTAAATCTGGTTCAGATGTATTATTAATGTTTGGTTCTCACTCAATCAAGGTACCTGATACAAAGGCTGCTAAGCTGATTGAAATGAACTACATTGATAAGGAAGTTATCTTAGGTATCCGTCCGGAGAACATCCATGATGAGCAGCTGTTCATTGAGTCTTCACCGGAAAGCATCATTGATGCTAAGATTAATATCTATGAAATGTTAGGTGCAGAAGTTTACCTGTACTTCACCATTGATCAGTTTGATATTACTGCAAGAGTAAATGCTCGTACAACAGCAAGACCTGGTGATACAGTACAGTTAGCATTCGACTTAAGCAAGATTCATATCTTTGATAAGGAAACAGAGCAGGTTGTAGTTAACTAGTTCGTGTTTTTCACAAAAAAGTATGTCTAAAATATGAAATTTTTGGAGGAAATACATTTTTTAATGTATTTCCTCCTTTTTTTATGCTAAAATAGGGAAAAAGGGTGTAGTTATATATGATAAAGGAGTGAACGGAATGATTTCAAATCAGATCTTACAGGATACGATTGAGGGGATTAAGGGGATTACCAGAATCGATCTATGTGTAATGGATACCGAAGGTAAGGTGTTGGCATCAACCCTGCGTGATGCGGATGAATATGAGAAGGCTGTGCTTTCATTTGTGGAATCACCGGCAGAAAGCCAGGTTTTACAGGGAAATCAGTTTTTTAAGGTGTTTGATGATAACCAGCTGGAGTATGTGATTCTGGCAAAGGGAAAAACAGATGATGTTTATATGATTGGCAAGATTGCGGCATTTCAGGTACAGAACCTTCTGGTAGCATATAAGGAACGGTTTGATAAGGACAACTTTATTAAGAATCTGCTGTTGGACAATCTGCTTTTGGTTGATATCTACAATCGGGCAAAGAAGCTGCACATTGAGACCGATGTGAGACGGATCGTATTTATTATTGAAACGAAGAATGAGAAGGACACGAACGCATTAGAGACTGTTCGCAATATTTTCTCAGCAAAGTCAAAGGATTTCATTACTGCAGTAGATGAGAAGAATATTATCCTTGTAAAGGAAGTAAAGGCGAATGAGTCTTATGACGGTATGAATAAGACTGCAAAGGTGATCGTGGATATGTTGAACACAGAAGCAATGTCTACGGTTCATGTTGCTTATGGAACGATTGTAAATGAGATCAAAGAGGTTTCACGCTCCTATAAAGAGGCAAAGATGGCATTGGATGTCGGAAAGATCTTTTATGGTAACCGGAACATTATTGCATATAGTAACTTAGGAATCGGGCGTTTGATCTACCAGCTTCCAATCCCGCTATGTAAGATGTTTATTAAGGAGATTTTTGATAACAAATCTCCGGATGAATTCGATGAAGAGACTCTGGTAACGATCAACAAGTTTTTTGAAAACAGTCTGAATGTATCAGAGACTTCAAGACAACTTTATATTCATCGAAATACACTGGTATATCGTCTGGATAAATTACAGAAGAGTACCGGACTGGATTTGCGTGTATTTGAAGATGCAATCACATTCAAGATTGCCTTGATGGTTGTAAAATATATGAAGTACATGGAATCTTTAGATTACTAGAAGAAAGGGGCACAGGATATGTTAGTGCTGGACCATGTAACAATGAAATATCCAACGGGGACGACCGCGTTGAATGATGTCAGTCTGACGATTGAAAAAGGAGAGTTTGTATTTATTGTAGGAAGCAGCGGCTCCGGAAAAACAACATTGATGAAGTTGCTGATGAAGGAATTGAATCCGACATCCGGTGATATCTCGATTAACGGAAAGCAGTTCTCAAAGCTGAAGCGGAAGGATATTCCGAAGATGCGACGGGAGATTGGAGTTGTATTCCAGAATTTCCGTCTTTTAAAAGATCGTACTGTATATGAAAATGTAGCATTTGCACAGAGAATTGTAGAGACACCGCCACGGTTTATCCGGAGACAGGTGCCGTCCATGCTTACATTAGTAGGACTGGGTGACAAATATAAATCATATCCACGGGAGTTATCCGGTGGTGAACAGCAGCGAGTTGCATTAGCCAGAGCCTTGGTGAATAATCCATCGATTCTGCTGGCGGATGAGCCGACAGGAAATCTGGATCCCAAGAACTCATGGGATATTATGAACCTGCTGGAGGAAGTGAATAAGCGTGGAACAACAGTGGTAGTAGTAACTCACAACCGAGAGATTGTAAATGCAATGAAGAAACGTGTAGTTACCTTGAAGAAAGGTACTATTATTAGTGATGTGAAAAAAGGTGGATATATAGATGAAGATTAGTACATTAGGCTATTGTTTTGTACAGGGACTGAAGAATATCAAGCGAAATCTGCTGTTCTCACTGGCATCCGTCGGTACTATTGTAGCATGCTTGTTTTTGTTTGGTATTTTTTACGGAATAGTTGTGAATTTTGAAGCAATGATGTCAGAGATGGAGAAGTCAGTGTCTATCACAGTGTTCTTTGATGCGGATGCAACGCAGGAACAGATAGATAATATTGGTGAGCAGATCCGGGTACGGGATGAGGTCAATACCATGGATTTCGTATCTGCGGAGGATGCGTGGAAAGAATTCTCACTGAAAATGTATAAGGGTGATCAGGAGAAAATCAATCAGGCATTCGGCTCATCCAATCCGTTGCAGAATTATGCATCCTATAACATAACGATTTCGGATGTTTCTAAGCAGGCAGAGTTTGTGTCATTTCTGGAAGGACTGGACGGAGTCCGGAAGGTTAATTCCTCGGAAGTGACCGCAGAGAATCTCGCGTCCATTAATTCATTGGTAGGATATGCGTCAGTTGGAGTTATTGTGATCCTGCTGCTGGTATCTATATTCCTGATTAGTAATACGATTACGATAGGTATTACGATTCGAAAAGAAGAGATTGCGATCATGAAGCTGATTGGCGCAACCGATTTCTTTGTGCGGGCGCCGTTTATAGTAGAAGGTATAACAATTGGATTGGTTGGTTCTGCGGTACCGTGTGTATTTTTGTATTTTATGTATAGCATGGTTATAGAATTTTTAGTTAACCGGTTTTCAATTTTTGATACCTGGTTAAATTTTCTGCCAAGAGGGGATGTGTTCCAGACATTGATTCCGGTCTGTCTGCTGATCGGTATCGGAATTGGTTTTGTAGGAAGTATGGTAACAACGAGGAAGCATTTAAAGGTATAGGTGATGGGAATGAAGAGAAAAGGTCTGCAAATATTGAAAACGGTCCTGGCGCTGGGGATGGTTGTAACAATTTCAACACAGGTTTATGCAACTTCAATGGATGATGCCAAGCAGGATAAACAGAATGCAGAAGATAATCGTGAGAATGCACAGCAGATCCTGGCTGGATTGGAATCAAGCAAAGCGAATATTGAGGCGTATGTGAAAGAACTGGATTCAAAGCTGGCGGATATACAGACACGGATTAGCGATCTGAATGATCAGAAAGCGGATCTTGAAGGACAGATTGAGACCAAGCAGACGGAACTGGAACAAGCTAAGCGTGATGAACAACAGCAGTATGCGGATATGTGTACCAGAATACAGTTCTTATATGAGAATAGCGGTGTCAGTTATGCGGATGTGCTGATGAGTTCAGAATCAATGAGTGATATGCTGAATCAGCCGGAATATGTATCGGCGATGGCAGATTATGATTACAGTATGCTGGAGCAGCTGGTGGCAACCAGACAGAAGATTGCAGATGATGAACAGCAGCTGCAGATTAATCTGTCGGCAGTAGAGCAGCTGACAGCTGAAGTTGAAGATGAACAGGCAACTGTAAATCAGCTGATTGAAACCAAATCGCAGGAGGTTGCACAGTATGACGATCAGATTGCCAGACAGCAGAAAGTAATAGAAGAATGTGATGCAGAAGTACAGGCAGCGGCGGCCAGAATTGCGGAGCTGGAAGAGGCAGCCAGAAAGGCACAGAGCAGAGGAGAATTTGTTCCGTATTCCGGTGGTGCATTCGTATGGCCATGCCCGTCCAGTACGAGAATCACCTCGTATTTTGGATATCGAACACCGGATGGCGGTTATGTGAATGCAAATCATAAGGGAATTGATATCGGTGCGCCAACCGGCACACCGGGGGTAGCGGCAGCCAGTGGCGTGGTAGTTATCGCACGTTATAGTGCATCGGCAGGAAACTGGGTGGTGATCAGTCATGGAAATGGTTTATATACGATGTATATGCACGCATCCCAGCTTCTGGTATCCGAAGGGCAGTATGTAAATGCAGGAGATACAATATTATTGGTAGGTTCTACCGGGTGGTCGACAGGACCGCATTTGCATTTTGGCGTGGGTGTTGGTGGATATACCTCTGCATATTCAGTGGATCCATTGTCGTATTTCCAATAAAGGACGTGAAGATAAAGTGAAAAAGTGGTTAAGCGGTTTAAAAACGATTCTTGCAGTCGGACTGGTATGTCTGATGACGGTTCAGGTATTTGCAGATAATCTCGACGATGCCAAGCAGGATCAGCAGGATGCTGAAGACAATAAGGCAAATGCAGAGAACGTTCTGAACGGTCTGAAAGGCGAACAGGCAGAAGTCCAGGATAAGATATATGAGCTGGACGGACAGTTGACAGAGCTGGAGACCAGGATCGATGATTTGAATAAGCAGAAAGCGGATCTGGAAAGCCAGATTGAGACGAAGCAGGCAGAACTGGAACAGGCGAAGCAGAATGAGCAGACACAGTATGCGGAGATGTGTACCCGAATCCAGTATATGTATGAAAATGGTGATGAGGATTATGTTTCGGCGTTGATGGATGTCAACTCTATGAGTGATATGCTGAATGAACCGGAATATGTGTCAGCAATGGCAGATTATGATTATAATATGCTGGAGACGTTGATACAAATCCGGGAAACGATTGCAAATGATGAACAGTTGCTGGAAAATGATCTTGCGGAGGTTGAGTCTATTACCGCGCAGGTTCAGGAAGAAGAGAGTGCGGTTTCTCAGGTATTGGATGAGAAGAATGCAGAGATGGCGAAGTACGATCAGATGATCGCAGATCAGCAGAAGCTGGTGGAGCAGTATGATGCCGAGATTCAGGCAGCGGCTGCCCGGATTGCTGAGATTGAAGAAGCAGCCAGGAAGGCTAGAGAGCAAGGCGGCGGAGGCGGTACAGCCGGTGGTGGCGAGTATGTACCGTATCAGGGTGGTGCACTGACATGGCCATGTCCGTCCAGCTATCGGATTAACTCCGGATTTGGAACCAGAGAAGCATCAGGTGTGGTTACGGCCAATCATTACGGGATTGATATCGGCTGTCCGGATGGTACACCGATCGTGGCAGCAGCCAGTGGTGTTGTAGTTCTTGCACAGAGAAGTGCTACGGCCGGTAACTGGATCATTATCAGTCATGGTGATGGTTTGTATACGATTTATATGCATGCCTCCGTGCTGTATGTTTCAGCAGGACAGTATGTAAATGCAGGTGATACAATTATGTTGTCCGGAGCTACGGGAGCAACGCAGGGACGGCATCTTCATTTTGAGGTACGGGTAGGCGGATATCAGAGTTCCAGATATTCTGTAAATCCGATGAATTATTATTAAAGAATCGCAGACGTGAAAGGAAGCATATATAGAAATGAAAAAGTTTGCAAAGATATCAAAAGTTGGAATCAGTCTTGCTATTATAGCAACTCTTTGCGGCGGTTGTTCGTTCAGATCAATCGGACAATCCATTGGTCAGAGTATTAATGGTGCAACGTCCAGTACAAACAGCAGCACTACGTCAGAATCTATTTATACACCAAGTGTAGAAGAGAAGGTAAATGCAATCAATGATCTGATTGATGAGAATTTCTACTTTGATGCAAGCGACGATAAGGAGCGGGAAGAATATATTTATAAAGGAATCCTCGAGAGTCTGGATGATCCGTATTCCGTATATTATACGGCAGATGAATATGCAGATTTGATGAATACCTCAACGGGTTCGTATGAGGGAATTGGTGTATCAATCCAACAGGATGTTAAGACAAAGACCCTGACCGTTATTCGGGTATTTCAGGGAAGCGGAGCAGAAGAGGCAGGCATGTTGCCAAAGGATATTATCCGGGCTGTCGATGGCAGAAAACTCGATGGCGAGGAGGTATCGGAGGTTGTAACCTGGATTAAGGGTGAGCCGGGAACAACGGTGGATGTAACGGTCTATCGTCCAAGCACAGATGAGGAACTGACCCTGACAATTGAAAGAAAAACGATTGACAACTCAACGGTCAGCTATAAGATGAGAGAAAACCAGATTGGATATATTGAGGTTACGGATTTTTATGAAAAGACGGCAGAGCAGTTTGAAAAGGCAATCGATGATCTGCAGGGGCAGGGTATGAAGTCTCTGATTGTTGACTTGAGAAATAATCCGGGTGGCTACGTAGATGTTGTAGTTGAAATGTGTAATTATATTCTGAAAGAAGGTACCATTGTATATACGAAAGACCGGGATGGCAATGTAGTCAGCAGCTATGAGGCAGACGGGGATCATTCTCTGGATATTCCGATGGTGGTGCTTGTAAACGGTGACAGTGCCAGTGCATCTGAAATATTCTCCGGTTGTATGCAGGATCATGGAATTGCAACACTGGTCGGTACTACAACGTTTGGTAAAGGAATCGTGCAGCATGTGATCCCGCTATCGGACGGATCGGCAGTGAAGCTGACAACTCAGAAATATTTTACACCAAACGGAAATGATATCCATGGTGTAGGAATTGAGCCGGATATCACTGTAGAGCTTCCGGATGAATTGAAATATGAACCGGTGATTCCGGAAGATCAGGATGTACAGCTGCAGAAGGCAATCGAGATATTAAACGGAGAAACAGCAGAATGATAAGAGAAGAAATGGAACAAGGCAGGAAGAAGGCCAATCGTAATAAAACCATTGATTTCTCGTTAGAAGAAGGCAGGAAGTATTTAGATTCCTGCCTTTACATTTCTAAGGAGAAACCGGAACCAATCACCTGCGAGATGTTGAAGAATCAATTGATCGTAGGAGATACATTTGAAGTTATGCCGAAACTACCGGAGGCATTCGTAGATCTGTTGATTGTAGATCCGCCGTATAATCTGCGGAAAGATTATCATGGAAATTGTTTTAATGAGAAAAAGGCCGAGGAATATCGCCAATATACAGAACAATGGGTAAAGACGGTAATCCCGCTTTTAAAACCGACAGCGACCGTATATGTATGCTGTGACTGGAAAAGCAGTATGATCATCGGAGATGTTCTGCAGAAGCATTTTAGACTTCGGAACCGGATTACCTGGCAGAGAGAAAAGGGACGTGGAGCAAAGGAAAATTGGAAGAATGGAATGGAAGATATCTGGTATGTGACAATGTCCGATGAGTTTATATTTAATCTGGATGCTGTAAAACAACGGAGAAGAGTCATAGCTCCATACCGACAGGATGGTGAGCCGAAAGACTGGACGGAGGTGGCAGATGGCTCACGTTATCGGGATACTTGTCCATCTAACTTCTGGGATGATATTTCAATCCCTTACTGGTCGATGCCTGAGAATACAGCACATCCGACACAGAAACCGGAAAAACTGATGGCAAAGCTGATACTGGCAAGCAGTCGGCCGGGAGATGTGGTGCTGGATCCGTTTGCCGGTGCAGGAACAACTGCAGTGACGGCTAAGAAACTGAACCGGGTTTATGTAGGGATTGAACAGAATGAACTATATTGTGCGTGGGCACAAAAGCGACTGGAACTGGCAGAAGAGGACAATAGCATACAGGGATATGCGGATGGCGTCTTCTGGGAGCGTAACACAGCCGCTTTACAGAAACGTAAGAATAAAAATAAGGATAAATAAATTACGAATGATCAATGCCCGGAGTTATCCAAGTGCTGCAAACAGAGCTGCTATTTCATCTGCTGATAACTGTTTGTTCGGATCGTCTGATAAGAGAGATGATACATCAGGCGATGCAGATGTTGCAGATTCGGCCGATGCTTCGGAATCAGGTGCTTCGGCTGTGGCGGTTTCCGGCAGGATGTCTTCCTCGATCGGGGCACCTTCTTCGTTGACCACTTCTTCTGCAACCGGAGTATCCATGAGACTTTCCTCTGCTTCTTCTTCCACTACAGGCTGAACGGTTGGCTGTACAGATGCCTGCATGCCGGCAGAGGCGAGCGATTGGCGTAAGTCCTGAATGCTGGCGTTGATATTGGCTAACTCGGATGAGAGTTCATTCAATGAGTCGGTAATCTGTTGTGTATCTACGGTCTGTGTCATAACCGGTGCCGGTGCAGCAGTGGCCGGGATGCTGATCCGGCCAATTGCGGCAGAGCAGGTGGAAATGGATGCATCCAGATTGTCACATTGCTGATTCAGAGCGGCGATGAGCTTTCCGGTATCGTTTTGTGCATATTTCACCTGGAATTTTGCGGCTTTAGTCTGCTCATCCATCAGACGCTGGATAAGAAGCTCGTTAGATTTCTGCAGCTGGGCATACTGTTCTAAGAGGAGCTCCAGACGCTCGGCCGTACGTTTGGTATTAACATAGGTACCTTTTCCAAGCATATTCACCAGACGGATCAATTCTTCGCCCTGGAGCTTCATGCCTTCATAATTCATCCGTTCACGCTGTTCTTCTCCGACGGATGGGGACGGTGTTTCTTTTGATTTTATGATTCGTGTGATTATTAAAAAAAGCCAGTATGCAGATGCCAGAAGCAGAAGCGTGCTGATTCCGACAACCGGAACAGAACTGCGATATTGCAAGAGGCAATAAATGGTTGTGATCGATGTAAGGATGGTAAAAAGTCCCGGCAAAATCCAGGAAGATTGTGATTTGTTTTTCTTTTTTGTACTCATATAGAACCCCCGATGTAAACTATGTAATACATATTTTCTGAATTTCATTATTGCATATAAGTATAACACAGATTTTCTCTTTTATATAGTGGAATAGTTGATTTTATATAAATGGATTGCTAAACTATCAGGTAGAAATGAAGGAGGCATATTGTATGCAGGAATTATCAAAACGAACAGAGACATTCAGTGATTCCGTGATCCGGCGGATGACCAGAGTATCTGATGAATATGGTGCAATTAATTTATCGCAGGGCTTTCCGGACTTTGATCCGCCGAAGGAGCTTACAGACCGTCTGGCAGAAGTAGCCGGAGAGGGACCGCATCAGTATGCGGTTACCTGGGGTGCACAGAATTTTCGGGAGGCGGTTGCACGGAAGCAGGAGCATTTCTCCGGAATGAGGATCAATCCGAACCGGGAAATCGTGGTGACCTGTGGCAGTACGGAGGCCATGATGGCAGCTATGATGTCTGTGGTGAATCCGGGTGAAAAGGTAATTGTGTTTTCCCCATTCTATGAGAATTATGGAGCAGATGCGATCCTGTCCGGAGCAGAACCGATTTATGTGCCGTTAAATCCACCGGAATTTACATTTGATGCGGATGTCCTGGAGGCTGCATTTAAGCAGGGAGTGAAAGCATTGATCCTGTGTAATCCGTCCAATCCGTGCGGCAAGGTGTTTACGGAGGCTGAGCTTAAGACCATCGCAGAGCTGGCAATCCGCTATGATGCTTATGTGATTACGGATGAAGTATATGAACATATTGTATATAAGCCGAATCATCATACCTATCTGGCTGCACTGCCGGGAATGCGGGAACGAACCATTATCTGTAATTCATTGTCCAAGACTTATTCCATCACAGGATGGCGGCTGGGATACGTGATCGCGGCACCGGAGATTATTGAACGCGTGAAAAAGGTACATGATTTCCTGACGGTTGGGGCGGCTGCACCACTGATGGAAGCGGCAGTAGCAGGACTCAACCTTCCGTACAGCTATTATGAAGAGCTGGCAGCCCATTATACACATATGAAGGACCTGTTTCTGGGCGGACTGAAACGCATGGGTGTGCATTATACGGAACCGCAGGGGGCATACTATGTTCTGGTTGATATTGATCCGTACCGGCACATGGGTGAAAGTGACTATGATTTCTGCGTGCGGATGGTAAAGGAAGTCGGTGTGGCGGCTGTTCCAGGATCCAGCTTCTTCCGGGAAGATGTAAATAACCTGATGCGGCTGCATTTTGCCAAGAGTGATGCGGTACTGTTGGAGGCATTGAACCGGTTAGAAAGACTAAAATAAAGAACAAATATTCGCAAACAAATGTTCTAAAATGCCTGTACTTATAAAACTAGATGTGCTACAATGAGCATTGCGATATAATGGAGTGATGAACTCACGGAATAAGGAGAAGATAAGTGGATCATTTTGAATTAGTTTCAGAATATGCACCGACCGGAGATCAGCCACAGGCGATACAGGAGCTGGTGGACGGATTCCGGTCAGGCAATCAGATGCAGACGCTGTTGGGTGTGACCGGTTCAGGAAAGACCTTTACGATGGCGAATGTGATCGCACAATTGAATAAACCGACCTTGATCATTGCACATAACAAGACACTGGCAGCCCAGCTATACAGTGAGTTTAAGGCATTCTTCCCACATAATGCGGTGGAGTATTTTGTTTCCTATTATGATTATTATCAGCCGGAGGCATATGTGCCATCGACAGATACCTATATTGCGAAGGATTCGGCAATCAATGATGAGATCGATAAGCTGCGACACAGTGCGACTGCTGCATTGATTGAGCGGCGGGATGTGATCGTAGTATCTTCAGTATCCTGTATCTATGGGATTGGTGATCCGGATGATTACCGGGAAATGATGATTTCTCTGCGCCCGGGTATGAACAAGGACCGGGATGATGTGATCCGGGAGCTGATCAATATTCAGTACGTGAGAAATGATATGGATTTTCGGCGTGGTACTTTCCGGGTGAAGGGCGATGTGCTGGAGATCATTCCGGTATCGACCTTTGAGAATGCGGTCCGGGTGGAGTTTTTCGGAGATGAGATCGATCGGATCACAGAGTTTGATCCTTTGACCGGAGAGATTCATAAATCATTGAACTTTACCTGTATTTTCCCTGCGTCCCATTATGTAGTGGCGAAAGAGAAAATGAACCATGCCATTGAAGAGATTGAGGCAGAGCTGGCGGAGCGAGTGAAGTATTTTAAGGACCGGGAGAAGCTGATCGAGGCACAGCGGATTGCGGAACGGACGAATTTTGATATGGAGATGCTGCGAGAGACAGGCTTCTGCTCCGGTATTGAGAACTATTCCAGACCATTGGCCGGTCTGGCACCGGGAGCCACACCGAATACCCTGTTGGATTTCTTTAAGGATGATTTTCTGATGATCATAGATGAGTCACATATCACAGTACCACAGATCCGGGGCATGTATGCGGGTGACCGTTCCCGGAAAATGACACTGGTTGACTATGGGTTCCGTCTACCGTCGGCACTGGATAACCGGCCACTGAATTTTGAGGAATTTGAATCCAAGCTGGATCAGCTGTTGTTCGTATCGGCGACACCATCTGTCTATGAGGAGCAGCATGAGATGCTTCGGACGGAGCAGATCATACGGCCGACCGGATTATTGGATCCACCGATTGACGTGCGGCCGATCGAGGGACAGATCGATGACCTGATTTCGGAAGTAAATAAGGAAGTAGAACAGGGACATAAGATTTTAGTTACGACACTGACGAAACGGATGGCAGAGGATCTGACCGATTATATGCGGGAGGTTGGCATTAAGGTGAAATATCTGCATTCGGACATTGATACACTGGAACGTGTGGAGATTGTGCGGGATCTGCGTCTGGGTGTGTTTGATGTGCTGGTGGGTATTAATCTGCTGCGGGAAGGCCTGGATATTCCGGAGATCACACTGGTTGCAATTCTGGATGCGGATAAGGAAGGCTTCCTGCGTTCGGAGACTTCTCTGATTCAGACGATCGGACGTGCGGCGCGGAACAGCGAAGGTCATGTCATCATGTATGCGGATAACATTACACAGTCTATGCAGGTAGCGATTACAGAGACCAACCGTCGACGTGAGATTCAGCAGGCGTATAATCAGGAGCATGGAATCACACCGACAACCATCCGGAAGGAGATCCGGGATATCATTTCCAATGAGAATACATCGGAAAATGAGAAACCGGCGGAGAAGGATGCAGAGTCTATGACCCGGAAGGAATTAGAGGAAGCAATCGCAAGAAAGACAAAGAAGATGAATCAGGCAGCTGCAGAGCTGAACTTTGAGGTGGCCGCAGTGCTTCGTGATGAGCTGAAGGAGCTCAAGATCGCACTACGGGATATAGATGATTGAGACAGAGCAGAAGGAGAAAGATATGGCAGCGAAGAAGGAATACATTAAAATTCGGGGAGCAAATGAGCATAATCTGAAGCACATTGATATTGATATACCGCGGAATGAACTGGTTGTAATGACCGGACTATCCGGTTCCGGAAAGTCTTCGCTGGCATTTGACACAATCTATGCAGAGGGACAGCGGCGGTATATGGAGTCCCTGTCTTCGTATGCCCGACAGTTTCTGGGACAGGCGGAGAAGCCGGATGTAGAACAGATTGAGGGCTTATCACCGGCGATTTCCATTGATCAGAAATCTACGAACCGGAATCCACGGTCTACGGTTGGTACGGTGACCGAGGTTTATGATTATTTCCGATTATTATATGCGAGAATCGGTGTCCCACATTGTCCGAAATGCGGTCGTGAGATCAAGAAGCAGACTGTGGATCAGATGGTAGATGCAATCATGAAGCTGGAGCCGGGAACGAAGTTTCAGCTGCTGGCACCTGTGGTAAAGGGCAGGAAGGGACGGCATGAGAAGCTGCTTGCCGGTGTAAAGAAGAGTGGATTTGTGCGGGTGATCGTAGATGGCAATCAGTATGATTTGTCCGAGGAGATCACATTAGATAAGAACATTAAGCATTCGATTGAAGTAATTGTAGATCGTCTGGTAGCGAAGGAAGGAATCGAGGCAAGACTGGCAGATTCGATTGAGACAACCCTGAAGCTGGCGGAGGGCAATATGACCGTAGATGTGATCGGAGGAGAACCGATGACATTCAGCGAGAGCTTTTCCTGTCCGGATTGCGGAATCAGTATTGACGAGATCGAGCCGAGAAGCTTTTCATTCAATAATCCTTTCGGTGCCTGTCCGGTCTGTCACGGACTGGGCTATAAGATGGAGTTTGATGTGGATCTGATGATCCCGGATCGTTCTTTAAGTATTAACGATGGATGTTTTCAGGTGCTGGGCTGGCAGTCAGCTGCGAAGCCGGGAAGCTTCAGCCGGGCCATTCTTGAGGCACTGGGAGAAGAGTTCGGATTTGACATGGATACACCGTTTGAGCAGTATTCGCAGGAGGTGCAGGATCTTCTGCTGTACGGCATCGGGACAAGACCGGTGAAGGTACGGTATAAGGGACAGCGTGGAGAAGGTGTCTATGACATTACCTTTGAAGGACTGCTGGAAAATATCAGACGGCGCTATCGGGAGTCTTCACAGTCCATGCGGGAAGAATATGAGAGCTATATGTCGATCACACCATGCGAAGAGTGCCACGGAAAACGATTGAAAGCAGAGTCACTGGCTGTAACGGTTGATGATAAGAATATTGCGGAAGTTACGGAAATGTCGATTGCGGATCTGCATGAATATCTGGCGGAGTTACACATCAATGACCGGCAGCAGCTGATCGGTGGTGTAATCCTGAAGGAAATACGGGCAAGGATTCAGTTCCTGATGGATGTCGGACTGGATTATCTGGCGCTTTATCGTCCGACGGCAACGTTGTCCGGTGGTGAGGCACAGCGGATCCGACTTGCAACCCAGATTGGTTCAGGACTGGTCGGTGTGGCATATATACTGGATGAGCCGAGTATTGGTCTGCATCAGAGAGATAATGATAAGCTGATCGCTACCCTGAAACGGCTGCGGGATCTGGGTAACAGTCTGATCGTCGTAGAGCATGATGAGGATACCATGCTGGCAGCAGACTACATTGTGGATATCGGACCGGGAGCCGGAGAGTACGGTGGAGAAGTTGTAGCCGCCGGTACGGCAAAGGATATTATGAAATGTAAGAAGTCTATTACAGGTGCTTACCTGAGCGGAAGAAAGAAGATACCGGTTCCGGAGACCCGCAGGACACCGACCGGATGGATCACGGTAACCGGAGCGCGGGAGAACAATCTGAAGAACATTGATGTGAAGTTCCCACTGGGTGTGATGACCTGTGTCACAGGTGTATCCGGTTCGGGAAAGAGTTCGCTGGTAAATGAGATTTTATATAAGCATCTGGCACGGGATTTAAATCGTGCAAAGGAGAAGCCGGGCAAGCATGATGATATTCTGGGAATCGAACAGCTGGATAAGGTGATCAATATTGACCAGTCGCCGATCGGCAGAACTTCACGTTCAAATCCGGCCACCTATACGGGTGTTTTTGATATGATCCGGGATCTGTTTGCGTCATCCAAGGATGCGAAGGCAAAGGGCTATGGCAAGGGCCGGTTCAGCTTCAATGTATCCGGCGGTCGCTGCGAGGCCTGCAAGGGTGACGGTATCATTAAGATAGAGATGCATTTCCTGCCGGATGTGTATGTACCGTGTGAGGTATGTCATGGAAAGCGTTACAATCGGGAGACTCTGGATGTAAAGTATAAGGGCAAGAGTATTGCAGATGTTCTGGATATGACGGTAGATGAGGCATGCGTATTCTTTGAAAACCTGCCATCGATTCTACGGAAGATAGAAACCCTGCGGGATGTCGGACTGGGATATATTAAGCTGGGACAGCCATCAACAGCACTTTCCGGTGGTGAGGCACAGCGAATTAAGCTGGCAACGGAGCTGAGCAAACGAAGCACCGGCAGAACGATATATATTCTGGATGAACCGACGACCGGTCTGCATTTTGCAGATGTTCATAAGCTGATCGATATTCTGCAACGCCTGACAGAAGGCGGTAATACGGTCGTTGTGATCGAGCATAATCTGGATGTGATCAAGACGGCGGATTATATTATTGATATCGGACCGGAGGGCGGTGCCCACGGTGGTACGATCGTAACACAGGGAACACCGGAAGAGGTAGTACAGTGTCCGGAAAGTTATACCGGTAAGTATCTGGAGAAATATTTGACAAAATAACTTCAGACATACTATCATACTAAGGTAAAGAGATATTTGAATCAAGAAATGGAGAAAACAGGAGAGGATAAGACATGTATTATATAAGTGATCTCCACGAAGGAGATATGATCAATGCAATTTATTTCTGTAAGACGAAGCAGTCTCAGCAGACCAAGGCCGGCAAGACTTATTTTTCAATGCTGCTACAGGATAAGACCGGAGTAATCGATGCCAAGATCTGGGATCTGAACAATGGAATTGCTCATTTTGATGCAATGGATTACATTTCTGTGATCGCACAGGTGGTCAGCTTTCAGGGCAACCTTCAGCTGAATGTAAAACAGGTACGTAAGGCACAGGAGGGAGAGTACCATGTGGCAGATTATATGCCGTGCTCTTCATTCAATATTGATGATATGTACAAAGAACTGACAGATTTGATGAAGAGTGTAAAGGACAAATACCTGAATCGGTTATTACAGAATATATTTATCAATGACAAGGAATTTGCAGAGAAGTTTAAAAATCATTCTGCTGCAAAGTCCATTCATCATGGTTTTATCGGCGGTCTGCTGCAGCATACACTGGCAGTTGCGAAGCTTTGTGACTATTATTCACTCCAATATCCGATTCTGAACCGCGATCTGCTGATCACGGCCGCAATCTGTCATGATATCGGTAAGGTGGATGAATTATCTGAGTTTCCGGAGAATGATTATACAGACGAAGGACAGCTGATCGGACATATTGTTATGGGAACTATGCTTCTGGACGGAAAGATGAAGGAAATCGAGGGATTTCCGGTAAAGCTTGCCAATGAGCTGAAGCATTGTATTCTTGCACATCATGGGGAACTGGAATACGGTTCACCGAAGAAACCGGCACTGATCGAAGCACTGGCATTATCCTTTGCGGATAACACGGATGCAAAGCTGCAGATCTTTATTGAAGAGCTGAATAATAAGAATGAAGGCGGAAACTGGATGGGATACAACCGGAACTTTGAGAGTAATCTCCGGGCGACTTCCAAGCCGAATGTATAGGATTCATAAATAAGAACCGATATATAATATGAATGAGTCTGTTACGGATTATCCGGGACTCATGAATCTGAAGGAAAGGAGGGGGGTATATGACAGGATTATATGGACTTTCAAGCTATGCGAATATGTTTCGCACCGGTTCTTCGTATTCCAATATGTTTGGCACCGGTTCATCATCCACATCATCATTTTACAGCAATCTTGGGGAATACTCCAGCATTCGCAATGGAGCATACCGTAAGCTTGTAAAATCGTATTATAAGAGGATGAACAGTACGGATTCTGATACAACAGATAAGAGTACTACCGGTTCAATAAGAAAGCATACGAAGCTCAATAGTACCGGTACAGTCGCTTTGTCGACGGTGAAATCAGAGGCATCGGATCTCGTTGCATCGACAAAGAAGCTGACAGCAACCGGAAAGGACAGTCTGTTTGCCAGTGAAGAAAAGTATGATGCAGATGCTGCATACAAGGCAGTCGGCAATTTTGTTACACAGTATAACGATACCGTAGATGCATTGAGTAAGGTAAGTAGTACTGCGGTAAAGAATGCCGGAAATCATATGCAGAATATGACGAACATCATGAGCAAGGGATTGTCAAAGGTCGGCATTACAGTCGGTACGGATGGTAAGCTGACAGTGGACGAGCAGAAGTTCAAGGCTGCGGATATGAGTAAGGTGAAAGCGTTATTCAACGGAAGCAGTTCTTATGCAGGAGTTGTTTCTTCTGCGGCAGGTCGGATTGCATCACAGGCAGGCAATCAGATCAGCCAGTTAGGCGGAGGTCTGTATGGAAGTAATGGTTATTATAATAGCTATTACAGTGGCTCGTTATATAACGGTTATTTCTAAGAGATAGTGCCTGATGGTTCCCTCAGGATAGGAATGATGTGCTGACTCCTGAGGGAATTTTTTATAAGAGGAAAAAACGTACAGAATGAATGAGTTACAGAAGCGGTTATTTGAACTGCAGGATATAAAGTATAAAGAGTTTCATAGTAAGCTGATGCCGGGGATTGATCCTGACAGTGTGATTGGAATCCGCGTGCCTGTCCTGCGTGCCTTTGCGAAGAGCTATGCGAAGACGGAGGAGGCGGGGGCATTTATACAGACGCTGCCACATCAGTATTATGAGGAGAATAATCTTCATATGATGCTGATTACATCGATAAGGGAGTATGACAGATGTCTATGGGAGGTCCGGAGATTTCTGCCATATATTAATAACTGGGCAACCTGTGATTTCCCGGAACCGAAATGCTTCAGAAGGCATAAAGAGGAATTATTGCCGGTCATCCGCTCATGGATCGCATCCGGGGAGACCTATACGATACGGTATGGAATCGGAATGCTGATGCGTTTATATCTGGATGCGGATTTCAAACCCGAATATCTGCAGCTTGCAGCAGATGTCCGGTCGGAGGAGTATTATGTGAATATGATGATTGCGTGGTACTTTGCAACGGCGCTGGCGAAGCAATGGGAGGCGACGATTCCGTATCTGGAGAAACGACAGCTCTCAGACTGGGTACATAGGAAAACCATTCAGAAAGCGATTGAAAGCTACCGGATCACGGATGAGCAGAAGGTGTATCTGAAAACACTTCGATAATTGATTAAAAAATGCAGCAACAAGGTATAAATTTCTATAGCCGGATGCTGCAAGTGACATAGATGAAGGAGAAAGAGTAAATGACATTACGAAATCAGATCAGTTCAAACGAAACGATCATATGGGAAGGAAAAAAGGATGTAAAGGTATCTATATTGGAGGGAATCTTTAATCCATTACTCCCTTTTGCGATTGTATGGCTTTTGATTGATACAGGATTCATTGGTGTTTTTATGGGAGGCTTTGCATCAAGTGGGACACCGGCTTTATTTACACTGGGAACGGCCGGATTTTTTCTGATTCATCTGATGCCGGTATGGCTTTACCTGTTTGGCGTTCTGACTGCCGGTATGAAGGCGAAGAATACGGAATATCTGATTACGGACAGAGCCATTTACATTCAGACCGGAGTATTTAAGACGGTGACGGAGATGAAACCGTTTGCCGATCTATCCCATGTAACCGTAAGTCAGGGAATCTTCGATAAAATGTGCGGTACCGGTGATGTGATCACGGTCTGCAGTCATGTGTCTACAACGTCAGAAGGCGGACACTCACACGGAATGAATATTGATAATATTAAGGACTACGAGAGTGTATTCCGACTGGTAAAGGAATATCAGGAAGCAATCTATACAGATACTATGTATCCGAATGATTTAAGACCGAGAGAAAATCATGGATATAATACAACCTATGTCGGTAGTGATAGACAGAATCCATGGAATTAATGCGACCGGAGTGGAGTATATAGAAGACATGTATGCAGTAAGGTAGACACACGTATACAGAGGATATAAATGTGGTAGCACCAATGAGGAGCATGACAAATGATGACAAGAAAAGAAGCACTGGAATACGGACTTTCCTTTCCGGATACCTATCAGCAGGCACCGTTTCATGATGAAAATTGGCAGCTGGTCCGGGTGAAGGGGAGCAAAAAGGCATTCCTCTGGACTTACGAGAGGAATGGATATCTGAATCTGAATGTAAAGACAGATCCGGAGTGGAGAGATTACTGGCGCAGTGCGTTCCCGTCAGTGATCCCGGGGTGGCATCAGAATAAGGATCATTGGAATACGATCATTCTGGATGGCAGCATCCCGGATGAGGCGGTGCGGAAGATGATTGCGGAGAGCTATGAGCTGGTCACAGACAACCCGACGAAGCGGATCTATGAGGCAGTAAAAAAGATACCGAGGGGACAGGTGGCTACCTATGGGCAGGTAGCAGAGCTCGCCGGCGATAGGAAGATGGCACGGGCGGTTGGAAATGCCTTGCACAGAAATCCGGATCCAGAGCATATCCCCTGCTATCGGGTGGTGAATGCGAAGGGAGAACTGGCAGGCGAGTTTGCATTCGGAGGCGCAGGAAAGCAGGCGGCGATTCTGGAGGCGGACGGAATTGAAGTGATAAATGGAAAAGTAGATCTTACAAAATACGGTATCGATGTGGAGGCAATCAGGCATGAATATAGTAGTCAGACTGTCTGATTCAGGGCAGGGAGCATGGATATGGCGTGCTGCAGTTTAATGCAGTAGTTGCCAGCAATGTTCATGCCAGACATTTATATGAGCGGCTTGGTTTCACACAACTGGGCGTGATTCCGGGAGGCTTCCGGATGAAGGATGGACATTATGAAGATATTTGTCCGTATTATCATGTATTATAGGATGGATAGAGGAATGAAGAAAAATGATGTGATTGAACTGACAATCGAGGATATGGGAACAGACGGCGAAGGAATCGGACATGTAAATTCAGAAGCCGGGGAACGTGGCATAGCTGTGTTTGTAAAGGATGCTGTCATGGGAGATCACATTCAGGCAGTGATTACAAAGGTGAAGAAGCAGTATGCTTATGCCAGAGTTCTGAAGGTGTTGCAGCCTTCCCCGGATCGGGTGGAGCCGCGATGCCCGGTAGCCAGACAATGCGGAGGATGTACGCTTCAGCATGTCAGCTATGAGAAACAGCTGGAGTTTAAATGGAATAAGGTGCGGAATTGCCTGAGCCGGATCGGTGGTTTGGAACATCCGGAACAGTATATGGAGCCGATTATCGGAATGGAAGAACCGTGGCATTATCGGAATAAGGCACAGTTTCCGGTTGGCAGGGACAAGCAGGGGAATGTAGTGACCGGATTTTATGCCGGGCGGACTCATACGATCATTGATACCCCACAGTGCTTTATTCAGGCAGAGGGAAATGATACGATTATCCGAATCGTGCGGGAATTTCTGCAGAACTATCAGATATCCACCTATGATGAGGAACAGCATACCGGATTGGTGCGGCATATATTAACACGCGTAGGATTCACCACCGGTGAGATCATGGTATGTCTGGTGATCAATGGAGAAACACTGCCACATGCAGATAAGCTGATAGAGCAGCTGAAAACGGTGCCGGGAATGACCAGTATCAGCATTAACCTGAATCGGGAAAAAACGAACCGGATCCTGGGCAGTCACTGTAAAACCTTATGGGGACAGGATTATATTACGGATTATATCGGAGCAATTCAATATCAGATCTCGCCGCTTTCCTTTTATCAGGTGAATCCGGTGCAGACGAAGAAATTATACGATAAAGCATTGGAATATGCAGATCTGCAGGGTGGAGAGACCGTCTGGGATCTGTACTGCGGAATCGGAACCATTTCTCTGTTTCTGAGTCAGAAGGCTGGACAGGTCTATGGTGTGGAGATTGTTCCGCAAGCAATAGAGGATGCCAGAAGAAATGCAACTCTGAATCATATAGAAAATGTGGAGTTTTTTGTTGGGAAAGCAGAGGAGGTATTGCCGCAGCAATATCGGGAGCATGGAATCTATGCAGATGTAATCGTGGTGGATCCGCCACGGAAGGGCTGTGAAGAAATCGTGCTGGAGACCATCTCCGATATGAAACCACAGCGGGTGGTATATGTCAGCTGTGATCCGGCAACTCTGGCCCGGGATGTGAAGCGGATGGATGAACTGGGCTACCAGGTGGAGAAGGTAGCGGTCGTAGATCAGTTCTGCCAGGGAGGACATGTTGAGACGGTTGTTCTATTGTCCCAATGAAAAGCAGATGATTGCGTTGGGAAGAACTATAATTTGCCGAAATCGGAGAATATATGTACACAGTCAAAGCTATCGTTTATTGGATGCGTCAAAAAGCGGCTGAATTGCGTGGCAAAGAATCATTCCAATATGAAGAGATTACCTTTCACACTACCGATGGAGAACTTTATGCTGACGATATAAAGCTGGATGTTATATATAACGAATCCCAAACAGCAATTTTCGTAAATCATATTTGGAATTGCGAGCAGAAATATGGACCGAAAACGATGTGCGCTGACTTTATTGGAATCATAGAAGAACAGTGGTGTGGTGATAGCGAAAGCGGATTACACATATGGAATCCGACTGGTTAAGCGGTGCAACGGTAAAGATGACCTCTTCTTATTCGCTCATCTGGTGCAATGCGGATGATGTATGTGACATTGATGAAATAAGGGCAGATAAGACTCTGACCTGGATAGAATCAGAGCAGATCAGATTTGCCTGGCTGGATAAGGATAACCAGATCATACCGTTAACGGATGAACGGTTAAATCCTGTCTGGAAAATTATGAATTATGAAACGAAGGAATATGAGTCCGTTCCAAAGCATTTCCGTGTGTTTGAAGTATAGAATTTGTGAAAAACATAATCTGATGCATGTACTCCCGCTGTTCTGGAATTCAGACTAGTAGGGAATCAGCCGGATTCATGGAACCTTAATCCGCTATGGTACCTGTGGCAAATCCGGAAATAGCAGAATCTTTTTGTTTGACTTTTTTGAAATTGAGAAATATAATGGCTAATGAACGAGTAGCAAACTAGCGTAAATCCAGTTTTGCTGCTCTTTTTTTATGCAGAAAAGGAGGATTTATAAAGATGGCAGAAAGTAACAAGATGAAAGAGATGCCGGTAAATAAGCTCATGATCCGGATGGGAATTCCGATGATCTTATCTATGGCATTGCAGGCGGTATACAACATTGTGGACAGTGCGTTTGTCGGAAATATGAAGGTGGGAAGCGAAGCAGCACTGAATGCACTGACACTGGTATTCCCGGTGCAGATGCTGATCGTAGCGGTCGGAATCGGAACCGGTGTGGGAACCAACGCACTCCTTGCGAGAACACTTGGAGAAGGAGACAATGAGAGGGCGGCAAAGGTCGCCGGAAACAGTCTGTTTCTGGGCGGAATCATATATGCAGTCTGTCTGTTATTCGGAATATTTGGTGTGAAAGCGTACATTGCATCGCAGACAACGGATCCAGAAGTCATTGCAATGGGAGTAAGCTATTTGAGAATATGCTGTGTGTTCTCGTTCGGGATCATTTTCTTTTCATTATTCGAGAAACTGTTGCAGGCAACCGGACGTTCGCTCTATTCTACAATCGGTCAGATCGTGGGAGCTGTGATCAATATCATTCTGGATCCGATCATAATCTATGGACTTGGACCGGTTCCGGAAATGGGAGTGGAAGGTGCTGCCTATGCTACGGTAATCGGACAGGTAGCATCTGCGGTGCTATTATTTGTATTCCATAAGAAGCTGAATCGGGAGTTTGAACATGACGCACGATATATGAAGCCAAGTGGTGAAATCATAAGGAAGATATATTCGATAGGGTTACCGGCAATCATTGCACAAGCATTGATGTCGATCATGGTGTATGTTATGAATCTGATTTTGAAATTCAGTCCGGCGGCGCAGACGGCTTATGGGCTGTTTTATAAGGTGCAGCAGTTTGTATTATTCCTTGCATTCGGACTGCGGGATGCGATCACACCGATCATATCCTATGCGTATGGAATGGGAAGTGAAAAGCGGATCAACGATGGAATCAAATATGGTCTTATCTATACAATGGTTCTGATGATTGTAGGGATCCTGATCACGGAACTGTTTCCGAATGCCTTTGCAACATTATTTAATGCCGGACAGTCCAGAGAGTATTTTATCGGAGCAATGAGGGTCATCTCGATCAGCTTTATGTTTGCAGGAATCAATGTGGCATATCAGGGTGTCTATCAGGCATTGGACGGAGGAATCGAGTCCCTTGTGATCTCACTGATCCGGCAACTTGTGCTTATATTGCCGCTGGCGGGAATCTTTTCAGCCTTTGTCAGGAACGGACAGGCGGAAGTCTCTCTGATCTGGTGGGCATTTCCGATTACAGAGCTTGTAGCCTGCATAGTGGGATATGTGTTGTTAAAGAGAATCCGGAAGAAACTTTGATAAAAAGTAGAGCTATATTGTTTATTAAAGCAAATAAAACGTATAGCTGTGAGATGTACAAACAGAAAATTATTTAAGGAAAGTTGGGGTGCGCCATAGCATTGATTATTCAGACGATACTTAATTTTATCAGAAAAAAATAAAAAAAATAACGCAGAAACTCAAGTTCATGGTATATTGAGTGATGATATGTTTGATATAATCAAATATGATAAAAAAAATCGGATGTTTATGCCCAAAATGTGGTTGTCAGGAGGAGTATAAGAATGTCAAAAGATGAATATTTGATTACAGATGTGCCACTTAAAGCGTTAACCGTTTTTGCCATGCCGATGATTCTTGGCAGTTTCTTTCAACAAGTATATAATATGGCAGACTCAATCATTGTTGGTCAGTATGTAGGTTCCCCTGCGCTTGCGGCTGTCGGTGCCTGCGCTGCGCTTACGAATGTTTTTATTTGTGTGGCACTAGGTGCCGGTGTGGGTGCTGGTGTGCTGGTGAGCCGTTATTTTGGTGCCGGAAATTATAGTAAAATGAAAACAATTGTGTCAACATCATTGATTAGTTTCTTGATCTTAAGCATATTCCTGGGAGCTTTTGGCTTTTGCTTTTCCCGTTTGATGATGAATCTATTACAAACGCCTGCTGATATACTGGACGAAGCGGTACTGTATTTGCGTGTCTATTTTGCAGGATTTCCATTCCTATTTATATACAACATTCTTTCAACCATGTTTACGTCCATCGGTGAATCGAAAATTCCGCTGGTGCTTTTGATATTTTCCTCTGTTTTAAATGTTTTTATGGATCTTTGGATGGTGGCCGGTCTTAAACTCGGTGTGTTCGGTGCAGCCCTCGCAACTCTTATTGCACAAGGGATTTCTGCGGTGCTTTCTTTTTCGCTTTTTATTTCCCGGATGAGGCGGTATAAGAGCGAGTTTAGTCGTTTTGACAGGCAGGAGTTACATTCAATGCTGCGGATTGCTGTTCCGTCGGTTCTCCAGCAGTCTACAGTGTCAGTCGGTATGATGATAGTACAAGCGGTTGTAAATCCTTTTGGTACACAGGCACTTGCAGGTTATGCGGCAACAATGAGAGTAGAGAATGTTTTTTCTTTGATATTTGTGTCCATTGGCAATGCAGTTTCACCATATGTTTCCCAGAATCTTGGAGCGAAGAAAACGGAGCGCATCAAGAAGGGATATCATGCTGCACTGATATTAGATGCATGCTTTGCAATTCTTGCGTTTATAGTTATCGAAACATTGCACACCCCAATCTCTTCACTATTTCTGGGCAAAGATGGAACAGCAATAGCATATCAGGTGTCCGGTGATTATATGAGATGGCTTGGTTATTTTTTCATTTTTATGGGTATTAAGATGGCAACAGATGGAGTTCTTCGCGGACTCGGGATTATGCGTCCTTTTCTCATTGCGAATATGGTAAACCTTGCTATCCGGTTGTCGGTTGCTTTGATTTTGGCACCACGTTTTGGCATTGCATTTGTCTGGCTTGCTGTACCGGCCGGCTGGCTTGCAAACTTTCTGATTTCTTATATAGCACTCCGAAAATCATGGCCACTAAGAGATATGTAGATTTTTGTTGGATTTCCCTGAAACTGAAAAATACTTTTGTAGCGTAAAACTATATTGACAACTGTATAGTTTCAATTTAGACTTTTAATAGAAATAGTCAACTAAAGGGCATATGAATCCATAGAATAAATACAGGAGGAGCCAATATGTCACAGGTTACCAAACGCGCATTGGAGCAGTCACTTAAGAATCTGCTGTTAAAAAAGCCATTAACGAAGATCACGGTCACCGATATTGCCGAGGATTGCGGCATTAATCGGATGACCTTTTATTATCATTTTAAAGACATCTATGATCTGGTAGAGTGGTCCTGCCTGGAGGATGCCCGCAAGGCACTGGAGGAGAAGAAGACATATGATACCTGGCAGCAGGGTTTTCTTCAGATTTTTGAAAAGGTGAAAGAGAATAAACCATTTATTATGAATGTGTACCGATGTGTGCATCAGGAGCAGGTGGAACGGTATCTGAAACCATTGGTGGATCAGCTGCTTTTGGGCGTGATCAATGAGGAAGCGGTCGGAATGACAGTGCGGGAAGAAGATAAAGAGTTTATCGCACAGGTATATTCCTATGTGTTTGTCGGACTGATGCTGGACTGGATCGAGGCAGATATGAAGGGGGATCCGGAGCAGCTGGTGGAACGTCTGGCAAAACTGCTCAAGGGGAATATTGCAGTCGGACTGCAGCGATTTAAGATCTGATTTTATCAATTTACCCGATCTGATAAAAAACTATGCAACCGTCAGGTTCTGCTTAGTGTAAATAATATGAATGCGGATATAATGAAAACAGAAGCGAAAACAGAAGCAAAGAGAATGGAGGTTTTCATTATGTATTATTCTGCAGGAACTTATGAATCATTTGCACATCCGGAAAAACCAAAGGATGTGGACAAAAAATCAGCTTATATTATTGGTACAGGACTTGCCGGCCTTACGGCGGCATTTTATCTGGTACGGGATGGACAGATGAAGGGCGAGCACATTCATCTGCTTGAGAAACTGGAGCTGGCAGGCGGAAGCTGTGACGGACGAAAGGATGTTACAAAGGGATTTTTCATGCGTGGCGGCCGGGAAATGGATAACCATTTTGAAGTTATGTGGGATATGTTCCGGGATGTGCCGTCACTGGAGACACCGGGAGTATCGGTTCTGGATGAGTATTACTGGCTGAATAAGCACGATCCGAACTACTCGCTTTGCCGTGCAACGGTAGATCGTGGTGAGGATGCACATACAGATAAGAAGTTTAATCTGGATAAGGAGTCTGCACTGGCATTGTCCCAGCTGTTTATTACACCGGAGAAGGATCTGGAGGGAAAGAAGATATCGGAGGTGCTTCCGGATTCCTTCTGGGAGACGAATTTCTGGCTGTACTGGCAGACCATGTTTGCATTCCAGCGTTGGTCAAGCGCCTTGGAAATGAAACGGTATCTGTGCCGCTATGTACATCATATTGACGGATTGCCGGATTTCAGTGCCCTGAGGTTTACTAAGTTTAACCAGTATGAGAGTCTGATCATGCCGCTTGTGAAATATCTGGAAGATCATGGTGTCCGGATTGAATATGGCATGGATGTGAAAAATGTTATAATTGAAACAGTTGGCGACAAGAAGATTGCAAGGCAGATCGTATACGTGAAGGACGGAGCGGAGCAGACGATCGATCTGATCGAGGATGATCTGGTATTTATTACAAATGGCTGCTGCACAGACTCTACCTGCTATGGTGATCAGAACCATGCACCGGATTTGTCAAAGTTAAGAGACGGATACGGAGAGTCCTGGGATATGTGGAAGGCAATTGCCGCACAGGCAACCCATGGAGAGTTCGGTAATCCGGATGCATTCTGTAGTAATATCGAAGCAACGAACTGGATGAGTGCAACTGTGGCAACCTCCGATGAGGAAATCATCCGGTATATCATGAATATTTGTAAGCGTGATCCGAGAGAAGGAAAAGTAACAACCGGTGGTATCGTAACGGTAAAGGACAGCACAGATAACTGGTATCTGTCATGGACGATCAACCGTCAGCCACAGTTTAAATCGCAGGATAAGAATATGGTGCTTGTCTGGTTGTATGCTTTGAATACCAATAAAGAAGGTAATTATGTAAAGAAAGCAATGCGTGACTGCACCGGTGAAGAAGTCTGCCGTGAATGGCTGTATCATATTGGTGTGCCACAGGACAGAATCGATACACTGGCAAAGGATGCTTGTAATACAACCACCTGCTTTATGCCGTATATCAATGCTTTCTTCCAGCCGAGAAAGAATGAAGATCGTCCGCATGTTGTACCGGATGGATCCGTAAACTTTGCATTCCTTGGACAGTTTACAGAGACTCCGCGGGATACAATCTTCACAATTGAGTATTCTATGCGTACCGGTATGGAAGCTGTATATACATTACTGGATATTGACCGTGGCGTACCGGAGGTCTGGGGCAGTAAATATGATGTCCGTGAACTGCTGCGTGCATGCTATTATGCCATTGACAAGAAACCGATTACAGACATTAAGTTATCTTTCAAGGAAAAAGAAATGCTTAAGGTGGTATTGAAGAAAGTGCGCGGAACCGATATCGAGATACTCTTAAAGGAAAGCGGATTGATTGAGTAAAGAATTGATGTGGCGGGCATCTCTGCGATTGCGGGGGTGCCTGTTTTTGTGTGCACGATTGTTGTCTCGCGATACGGAAACCATCATGGCAGAGGAAGTGTTCCCTGCAATGCGACTGCCGTCCCGCAATACAGAAACCATCATGGCGGAGAATCGCTTCCCGCAATGCGACTACCGTCCCGTGATACAGGCAGCAGTGCAGGACGCGCTCCTTCCATGATTGATAATTTTCCGGAAATGAGGTAATATAAGGGCAACCTATGATTTCACACGGAAACAGTATGGAATATAAGGGCATGAAAATAAGCTACATAGAAGTGAGGTATGACTGGTGGAAGTTGTAGAATACAGAAAAGAGTATAAACCTTATTTTATTCAGTTTAATACAGATTGGATTACAGATAATTTCGGGCATCTGGAGGCAGATGATTTCCGGACCTTTGATGCAATTGATCAGATGGTAGAGGATGGTGCCATGATCTACTTTGCAGTGGAGAGCGGAGAGGTACTGGCTACCTGCATGACGCATTGGATGGAGGGAGATACCTGGGAGATGTGCAAGCTGGCATCGAATAAGCATGTCCCGCATAAGGGGGCCGGTTCAGCCGTATTTCAGGCAACCATGCAGTATGCGATTGCACATGGAGCCGGACGATTGTTTATGATCTCGAACAGCCGATTGAAGCCGGCGCTTCATATCTATGAGAAATACGGATTTCAGGAAGTGAAGCTGGATGACTATGAATATGAACGCGGCGATATTGCGTTTGAATACGTAGTTCCCCGGTAAGGGACACCGGAATAAATTATGCATATATTAAACTATACCTGAATATTGAAAGGATGGAATGATATATGGCACAGTTTACCAATCAGGCACAACTCCGCTATGGAGGATACCGTTGCCAATTCAAATATTGCAGTCGGTGAAATTCTGGAGGTGCTGGCAGTTGCCAAAAAGGCAGTGAAGGACACTTATAGACAGAAGGATAGGGAGACCTACATTATCAGCATTGTAAATTCCGGAACAACAGCCATTACCGGAGTTACGATTTCTGACAATCTAGGCGGATATGCAAACGGAACCGGAACACTGGTGCCGCTGGATTATATAGCAGGCACGACCAGATACTATGTCAATGGTGTTCTGCAGGCAACTCCTGCGGTGACAGCCGGACCGCCGCTTACGATTAGCGGAATCAGTATTCCGGCCGGTGGTAATGTGATTATAGCGTATGAGACAGAACTGAACCAGTATGCACCATTAGGAGAGGAAGCAGAGATTACGAATACCGTTACCGTTTCCGGTGGAGGTATTACACCAATCACGGCGCAGGAGACTATAAATGCGCAGACGGAACCGGTTCTTACGATTACAAAATCAGTCAGTCCGGTTCCTGTAACAGAGAATGGAATACTGACCTATACGTTTGGCATTCAGAATTCCGGAAGCGTACCGGCTACAGCAGCTACAGGTGCTGTGGTGACGGATACCTTTGATCCGATTCTGACTAATCTGACAGTATCTTATAATGGAAACGCCTGGACGGAACCGACAGAGTACACTTATAATGCGACAACCGGTGAATTTGCAACAGTGGCCGGTCAGATCACAGTGCCTGCGGCAACATATACACAGGATGCAGCAACCGGAGCATGGGTTGTAAATCCGGGTGTTGGAACACTGATTGTAACAGGAACTGTATAGGCATTTTAACGAAAGGGATTGCAGTGCGGGAGCATTGCAATCTTTTTTGTTATGGAAACAGGAAAGACGAGAATTCCATATAAGGAATGTGTAATAGGATAATCCTATAGCCAAAGCACGGAAATATTTATAACCGGATTTTAAAATACAGGTTGACAATAGAGAAACGGAGGATTATAATTCAAAACATAGTAAACATACTAATCCCATTAACATACTAGGGATAAAGGAAAGGAGACAATGCTTATGAAATTAAACGCAGATTACAGAAGAAAGGATTTATCGGTACAGATGTGTTGTTGCTGCCAGATGGCGAATGGAAATCGTGCAATGATTTCATATGAATTGTCATAAACACACAGAGAAGAAAAACAGAACAAACGAATAACGAAGATAAAGTACGATGGAGAAGAAACACAGACAATCGTATAATAGAAATGCAACAGACGACAAAAATAAAAACGATAATTACGGAGGTAAATAATATGAGTCAGATTAAAGAAAGTGCATTGGAATTAATTGGAGGAACCCCATTATTGAACGCAAGCAGATATGCAAAGAAGGCAGGAGCAGAGAATGCTGTCATTCTTGCAAAGCTGGAATATCTGAATCCGGCAGGATCTGTAAAGGATAGAATTGCACTTGCAATGATTGAGGATGCAGAGAAGAAGGGACTGCTAAAGGAAGGCGCAACCATCATTGAGCCAACCAGCGGTAACACCGGTATCGGTCTGGCAGCCGTTGCAGCCGCCAAAGGATATAAGGCAATCTTAACACTGCCTGAGACCATGAGCGTAGAACGTAGAAACCTGTTAAAGGCATATGGTGCAGAACTGGTTCTGACAGAAGGAGCCAAGGGTATGAAAGGCGCAATCGCAAAGGCTGAGGATCTGGCAAAGGAGATTCCGGGTGCTGTTATTTTAGGACAGTTTGTAAATCCGGCTAATCCGGCCGCACATAAGGCAACCACCGGTCCTGAGATCTGGGATCAGACCGATGGTAAGGTAGATATTTTTATAGCCGGTGTAGGTACAGGCGGAACGATCACAGGTGTTGGCGAATACTTAAAGAGCCAGAATCCGGATGTTAAGATTGTGGCAGTAGAGCCTGCAGGCAGCCCGGTTCTGTCAACCGGTAAGCCGGGTGCGCATAAGATTCAGGGAATTGGCGCCGGATTTGTACCGGATGTATTGAACACGAAGATATATGATGAGATCATTACAATTGAGAATGAGGATGCATTTGCAGAGGGGAAGGCATTCGCTGTTAGTGAAGGCATTCTGGTTGGTATTTCCTCCGGTGCCGCATTAAAGGCTGCGACCATACTGGCAAACAGACCGGAGAACAAGGGCAAGACCATTGTTGCATTGCTTCCCGATTCCGGTGACCGGTATTTATCTACTCCATTATTTAGCAACTAGGATCAGATACTGGCCGAGGCAGATAAAGCACGGATAAAGTACGGATAAAGTACAGATAAAGTACAGATAAAGTACAGATCAGATACAGACAGATTTATAATACAATCCACAGAGACTTTGGTTACAGCTTGTGACCGGAGCCTCTGTTTTTTTGCATGATATATAGACATAGGTTAAATCGGTATATGCTATAGAAAATAACTATTGCAAGCCATAGAAAAGCAATATTTCCACAATTCATATTAAAATAGTATACTATAGAAAGAAAACAAAGAGAGGTGACAAAGATGAGACAAATCGTATGCTTTGGCGATTCAAATACATATGGACTGATACCGAAAGAAGGAGGAAGATACCCATGGGGTGTCCGCTGGACCAGCCGGCTGAATGAAAGACTGGGGCTTGACCGGTATCGGGTGATAGAGGAAGGCTTATGTGGCAGAACGACCATCTTTGATGATCTCTTTCGGGAGAACCGGAATGGCAGTAAATGGATTTCCGGTGTTGTGGAGACTAGCGGGGAGTCCGATCTGATCATTGTGATGCTTGGTACCAATGATTGTAAAACGGCATATGGAGCATCTGCAGAGCTGATCGGAAAAGGCGTCCGGAAAATCATACATCTGATCCGGCAGTATGCAGGAAACAGTGAAATTCTTCTGATCTCGCCGATCCATCTGGGAGAACAGGTGTGGAAGCCGGAATATGATCCGGAGTTTTCAAAGGCTTCGGTTCAGGTGTCCAGAGAATTAGCAGAGGTCTACAGACGGATTGCAGCAGAAGAACAGGTGCATTTCCTGGCTGCTTCGGATTATGCAAAGCCAAGTGAAACAGACCAGGAACACCTGAATGAAGAAGAACATAAAAAGCTTGCGGATGCCGTATATGAAAAGGTTTGCGGAATTCTGGAGCGAAAGTCTGTCATTTATAATCGCTTTAGTGCGTAGTTATAAAGCACAGAGACAGACGGTATAGTCTAGCCACGGCCGAGAATCGCATCCAAATCCTGCTCCGGAGCGGTGGTTGGATGCAGATTGTAGGTATCCACCAGGAATTTTACAACGGTCTCTGATAAGAAGGCGGGCAGGGTCGGGCCGAGATAAATGTCCCGGATTCCCAGTGAAAGCAACGTTAACAAGATGCATACCGCCTTTTGCTCATACCATGAGAGAACGAGCGTCAAAGGCAGATCATTGACCTCACAGTCAAAGGCATCCGCTAGCGCCAGAGCTACCCGGATGGCACTATAGGAATCATTGCACTGTCCCATATCCAGAATCCGAGGGATACCGTCTATTTCACCGAGATCCAGATCGTTGAAGCGATACTTGCCACAGGCAAGAGTCAGGATCAGAGAATCCATCGGGGTCTGTTTTACAAATTCTGTATAATAATTTCTTCCCGGATGCGCACCGTCGCAGCCACCAACCAGAAAGATATGCTTAATATTTCCTTTTTTAATAGAAGAAATAATCTGATCGGCATGGGACAGAACAGCCCCGTGTGCAAAGCCGGTTGTCAGAATGTGACCGCCGTTGATGCCGCTCATACTGTGATCATGCTCATAACCACCGAGCTGTTTGGCATGTCGGATAATTTCAGAGAAGTCTTTATGACCGTCTGCATCAGTGGCGATGTGCCGCAGTCCTTCATAGCCGACTACCGAGGTAGTATAGATACGATCTTGATAGTTTGGACGCTGCGGCATTAGGCAGTTTGTTGTGAACAGTACCGGTGCCGGAATATTCTCAAACTCTGTCTGCTGGCTCTGCCATGCGGTACCGAAGTTGCCGGCTAGATGTGGATATTTGTTCAATCCCGGATAGCCGTGGGCCGGAAGCATTTCACAATGCGTGTAGACATTGACTCCGGTTCCTTCCGTCTGCTCTAAAAGATCATGCAGATCCTTTAAATCGTGACCGGACACCACAATAAATGGGCCTTTACGAATATCCGTATGCACGCGGGTTGGTACCGGGGTGCCAAAAGACTCCGTATTCGCCTGATCCAGCAGCTCCATGCATTTGAAATTCACGTTGCCAAATTCTAAAATCAGGGCAATCCATTCCTCCGGGGTGTGGGTTCGGTTGATTTCACAGAGCCCCTTGTAGAACCATTTGGTAACGGTTTTATCGGTGTATCCGAGATTCATCGCATGATGCGCATAGGCGGCCATTCCCTTCAGACCGAATAGCAGGGTGGAACGCAGAGAGACGATATCATTACCGCCCTCCCAGAGGGATATGACCGGAAATTTCTGACTTCCGGCCAGACGTTTCCGTTCTTTTATGACGTGCTTTTTATAGGCATCAATCGCATGATCGTCGAAATTTACATTGGTAAGGGTTGTGAACAGACCATCGATCAGCAGGCGGTCGGCGGTTCTGGAATGACGTCCCTCGGACCTGGCGGTCTCTGCCAGTTGAATCAGTTCCTGAATCAGCTCGTCCTGCAGCTTGGCGGTGGATGGCTGTTTTCCGCAGACCCCGGTATTTACACAGGCTTTATTTCCGGCGACCTGCTGGCATTGAAAACAAAACATATTTGACATTTTAGAATCCTCCTAAATCGGTATATTGGAAGTATGTTCCGAAGCAGGATAAAATATGCAGAAATTAAGATTAAGAACGTATGGAATTGTGAAGAATTGATCTGGTGAGTGCATCGACAGCAGAGATGAAGAAACGTTATGGTTATATTTATGTGGATCGTAACAATGACGGCAGCGGTACGCTGAAACGCTGACAACGCTAAATGATAGCTTGACCATGCTTCGTATGCTTTGTATAATTTAAAAGTATAGGATATACGGAGTGGAAGGAGCATTACATTGGCTAAAAATAAAGTGACAATACAACAGATCGCAGATATGGCGGGGACGTCGATCGCAACAGTATCACATGTTATAAACCGAACCCGTTATGTGCGGCCGGAGCTGGCAGAAAAGGTAGAACGGATTATTGAGGAGACCGGCTATGCAGCGAAGCTGTCAGATAAAGAACGGAAGCTGCGTATCGGAAAAGCTTCCATGATAGTTGCAATTTTTCCGAACATCAGCAGTCCGATTTATCAGGGCATGGTCGGATATCTGCAGGAGCTGATCACATCTCAGGGCTACCGGTTCTATGTGTCGGTGACCGGAGATGATAAAGAAGAAGAGGAGCAGGTGCTGGACGGACTGATTTCCGAGCGGAAGGTGGCCGGTATTCTGCTGGCACCGGTCAGTGATTCCGTAGAAGATTATAAGAAACTGATCCAATCCGGCATCCCATTTGTATGTATGGAGCGGAATCTGATCGGAACCGGAATCGATTCGGTTGAGTTCCGGGATCGGGAAGGGATGTTTACGGGAACGGATTATCTGCTGCAATGTGGACACCGGAATATTCTGTTGCTGCGGGAATCCTCATTAAGTACTACGCGTGAGGAACGGACCAGAGGATTTTTAAAAGCGCTGGAACGACATAATATTGGTGTTAATGATGCCAATATTGAAGAAGTAAATATTGATAATGAGGAAAAAGGCAGGCTGATGATTCAGCGTGCCTTAAACCGCATTATGCCGACTGCAGTGATCGCAAGCGGTAACCGTATCACCAGTTATCTGATGAAGACAGTTCAGGATATGGGTATTGAATGCCCGGAGGAGTTGTCAATCATTGGATTTGGTGATGATGGCTGGACCGGTTTGATAAATCCGCCGTTAACGATCCTGAAGCGGGATGTGCAGGGACTGTGCCAGCGGGCAACTGCAATTCTGTTTGAGAAGATTAACACGGGAAAAGCGATTACGGATGACTGTTATGCAGAGATTGAACTGATTATAAGGAAGTCTACGAAGATGCTGGAGAACGGACCGTTTGGAGAACTGGCGGCATCTCCGGAGAGTATTGCACTGACGAAGCAGGAGAAAACACAGCTGCGGAACGGACATTACCGGGTGGCAATATCCTTTCACTATACAGGTGCTGCATGGACAGAGCTGCATGAGAAAGGAATCCGGGATGAACTGGAGCGTTACGGAATCGATATCATATCGGTTATGGATGCACATTTTGATCCCAAGCTGCAGAATGCACAGCTGGACGGTATCCGGCTGCAGAAGCCGGATGCGGTGATCGCAATACCGGCAGATGATAAAGAGGCTGCAGAGAAGTTTCAGGAATTATCAGAGGTGACACGGCTGGTATTCTTAAGTAATGTTCCGGAACAGTTAAGCAAGAACCGATATGTTTCCTGCGTATCTGTCAATGAGTGGGAGAACGGGACCAATGCCGGACGTCTGATGGGTGAATATTTTAAAGGAAAGCCGGAAGCAAAGGTTGGAATTATCTATCATGGAGCAACCTTTGCGGCAACCAGAACGAGAGATCTGGCGGCGAGAAAAATCCTGCAGGAACAGTTTGAAAATGTGGAACTCGTATCCGTAAAGAGCTTTGTACAGATTGAGAATGCCTATCAGGTCTGCAAGGAAATGATCGAGACCTATCCGCAGATCGAGGCTCTCTATGTCAGCTGGGATCAGCCGGCCTTGATGGCAATCAGGGCATTGAAGGAACTGGACCGGAAGGATATTGCAGTATTTACAACAGATCTGGATAAAGAGATTGCATATTGCATGGAGGAAGGTATTGTGCGAGGATTAAGCACACAGCGTCCGTATGAACAAGGACAGACGGCTGCACTGGCTGCAATAAAATCTCTGGTCAGTGATGATGTACCGAAATATGTGGGTGTTCAGCCGTATGTTGTGGAGGAAAAGCAGCTGCGGAGAGCCTGGAAGGATATCTTCCATGAACCGATGCCGGAGCGACTGAAGTAAACATTCGGAGGATAGCAAACCGGGATTATTATATGTCAATCTTTTTTTATTTAAAATAAGGAAGAGCCAGGAACAACGTCCTGGCTCTTCGAAAATGAGGGGGGAGAGAGGATTCAATATATGAATCTTACGAGTATTAATATACAAATAAATTGTGTACAATCTGTGTCGCCAAAATAAAAAAAGTAAAAACTGTTTATGAAATAAATAAGACGCCGGAAATAAAAACTGTTTATCAATGCAGCAAAATGTGGTATCCTTATAAAATAGTGTGATTTACAGGAGGTAAGTATGGAAAAGAAACGAAATTCATTTACAGGGTCGCTGGGATTTGTGCTGGCGGCAGCAGGAAGCGCAGTGGGATTAGGTAATATATGGAGATTCCCATATCTGGCAGCAAAGGATGGCGGCGGATTATTCCTTGTTATTTATATCATATTGGCATTAACCTTTGGATTTACATTGCTGACAACCGAGATCTCAATCGGACGAATAACAAGGCAGAGTCCGTTGACCGCATATAGTAAGATCAAGAAGGGCTGGGGATTTATGGGAGTGATAGCCTGCCTGATCCCTATGATCATTATGCCGTATTACTGTGTTATCGGTGGCTGGATCGTGAAATATCTGGTTGCATTTCTGACCGGGGACGGAGTGACGGCCTCGCAGGATGGATATTTTACAAATTTTATTACCGGAGATGTGCAGCCGATTCTGTTTACGATTATTTTTCTGTGCATAACAGCCTTTGTTGTATTCCGTGGTGTTGAAAAGGGAATTGAGTCTTTTTCAAAGATTATTATGCCGTTACTGCTTGTTTTGGTGCTGGCAATAGCAATTTTTTCAGTCACCATGAAGTTTACGGATGCGGAAGGCGTGACCAGAACCGGTCTTGAGGGACTGAAAATATATCTGGTACCGAATCTTGAAGGATTGACGGTGAAACAATTCTTTTCAGTGCTTCTGGATGCTATGGGGCAGTTGTTTTTCAGCTTAAGCGTTGCCATGGGTATTATGGTCGCATACGGCTCTTATGTAAGAGATGATGCCAATCTGGTAAGTTCTATCAACCAGATTGAGATTTTTGATACAGTTGTTGCGATTCTGGCAGGTGTCATGATCATTCCTGCAGTATTTACATTTATGGGAACGGAAGGAATGGAAGCATCCGGACCGAGTCTGATGTTTATTTCCCTGCCAAAGGTATTCCATGCCATGGGCGGTGTGGGAATTGTGATCGGCTGTCTGTTTTTCGCAATGGTACTGTTTGCGGCAATCACCAGCTCCGTATCCATTATGGAGGCGATTGTTGTCAGTCTAATGGATAAATTCCATATATCCAGAATTAAGGCGGCGGTGATTGAAACGGTAATCGCACTGGTAGGCGGCATTATTGTCTGCCTCGGATATAATAAGCTTTACTTTGACATTACATTGCCGAACGGTGCACATGCACAGGTGCTGGATGTCATGGATTATATCAGTAATAATATCCTGATGCCGATTGTGGCGATCGGAACCTGTATCCTGATCGGCTGGGTAGTGAAGCCTAAGACGGTGATCGATGAGGTAGAAAAGACCGGACATAAGTTTGGAAGAAAACATTTGTATATAGTGATGATTAAGGTGATAGCACCGCTTTTGCTGGTGATCTTATTCCTGAAGTCACTGGGACTGCTGACTGCAATCTAAACAAGAATGCGACATCCGTAAGGATTGTCGCATTCTGTGAATCAGAGGATTGTATAGATATATTATTAAGAAACATTGTGAGAAAGGCGTGAAAAAAATGGAAAATAAGGAATGTATGGAACGGGCGGAACAGGTGCTACTGCATACGTATAATCGTTATCCGATTGTACTGGATCATGGCGAAGGTGTATACCTGTATGATCTGGACGGAAAGGAATATCTGGACTTCGGAGCCGGAATTGCAGTCAATGCACTGGGCTACAGCAATCAGGAACATAAGGATGCCATTCATGTACAGGCAGAGAAGCTGCTGCAGACTTCTAACCTTTTCTATAATGAGCCTGCCATGGAAGCGGGCGAGAAGCTGTTAAAAGTAACCGGATTGAATAAGGTGTTCTTCACAAACAGTGGCGCAGAAGCCATGGAAGGAGCAATTAAGGCAGCCCGTAAATATGCATATACAAAAGACGGCACGACCAATCACGAGATCATAGCAATGAATCATTCCTTCCACGGACGGACAATGGGAGCATTATCCGTAACCGGAAATGTACATTACAGAGAAGCGTTTGAACCATTGATCGGTGGTATCCGGTTTGCAGATTATAATGACTATGACAGTGTGCTGGCTCAGGTAAACAACAGAACCTGTGCGATCATTCTGGAAACTGTTCAGGGCGAAGGGGGCATCTATCCGGCAGAACCGGAATTTTTAAAGAAAATCCGTACATTATGTGATGAACGGGATATTCTGCTGATTCTGGATGAGATTCAGTGTGGCATGGGCCGGACCGGTTATATGTATGCATGGCAGGCATATGATGTGAAGCCGGATATTATGACGACTGCCAAGGCACTGGGCTGCGGCGTACCGATCGGCGCCTTTGTATTGAATGAAAAGACAGCCAAAGCATCTCTGGTAGCAGGAGATCACGGAACCACATACGGAGGAAATCCGTTTGTATGCGCAGTTGCCAGCAAGGTGTTTGATATATTTGAGAAGGAGCATATTCTGGAGCATGTTAAGACGATCACACCATATCTGGAGAAAACACTGGATGCGATTGTGGCAGACTATGATTTCCTGGAGACCAGACGTGGTATGGGTCTGATGCAGGGAATCGTAGTAGGTGGTGGACATAAGCCGGTTGAGATCATCAATCAGGCACTGGCGAATGGTCTGGTCCTGATGTCGGCCGGCAGTGATGTGTTACGGTTTGTGCCGCCGCTTGTAATTACAGAACAGGATGTTGATGAAATGGCAGTACGGTTAAGAAAGAGTCTGGACGCACTGAAATAGAAATAGCCTGGAGGATGACAGAAGATGATAATGGGATCAAAAAAACTTGGATTTGGATTAATGCGTTTACCATCATTGGATCCGGATGATCCATCAAAGATCGATCTGGAATTGACAAAGAAGATGGTAGATATATTTATTGAACGTGGATTTACATATTTTGATACCGCATGGATGTACTGCGGATTTAAGAGTGAGGATGCTACGAAGGAGGTTCTGGTAGATCGCTATCCGAGAGATCGTTATACGTTGGCAACGAAGCTTCATGCCGGATTCTTAAAGACAAAGGAGGATCGGGACCGGATATTTGAGGAACAGCGGAGAAAGACCGGTGTTACGTATTTTGATTATTATCTGCTTCATGATATAGGGCAGGACCATTATGAAGTCTATAAGAAGCTGGATTGCTTTGAGTGGATTCAGGAGAAGAAAAGGCAGGGACTGGTAAAGCATATTGGATTCTCGTTCCATGATAATGCCGAACTGCTGGATCAGATTCTGACAGAGCATCCGGAGATGGAATTTGTCCAGCTGCAGATCAATTATCTGGACTGGGACAGCGAGGGAATCCAGTCGCGGAAGTGCTATGAAGTGGCGGTGAAACACAAGAAGCCGGTGATCGTTATGGAACCGGTTAAAGGCGGTACCCTGGCTAAGGTGCCGGATGGCGTAGAGGAATTATTTAAAAGCTATCATCCGGATATGTCGGTGCCGTCCTGGGCAATCCGGTTTGCGGCAAGCCTGGATCATGTAGTTATGGTTCTGAGCGGCATGAGCAATATGGAGCAATTGTTAGATAACACCGGTTATATGACAGATTTCCGGCCGTTAAATGAGGAGGAGCAGAAACTAGTCCGGCAGGCAACGGATATGATCAACTCCAATATCGTGATTCCGTGTACCGGCTGCTCTTATTGTACGGATGGCTGTCCGAAGAAGATTGCAATTCCGAAATATTTCTCTTTATATAATGCAGACATGCAGGAGGTAAAGGAGAAGGGATGGACACCACAGGGTGAATATTATGACCGGCTGACGAAGTTATTCGGAAAAGCCAGTGATTGTGTGGCCTGTGGACAGTGCGAACGGGCATGCCCGCAGCATCTTCCGATTATTGAAAATCTAAAGGAAGTTGCGGCTTATTTTGAGAGTGGAAATGAGTAAGCGGATGCATATGATTAAAAATTAATAGAAATTTAATAAAAACAAAAACTTGCAAAAAAATGCAAGAAGTGTATACTACAAGTGAAAATTCAATAAAGGAGATGAAGCTTATGGACAAGATAGCAGACCGGCTGCTGGAAGAACTGAACTGTAATACCGTGTTCACGATTCCTATCTTTGGCGGGATTGGCGTATCGGAATCTGTCGTGGTCACATGGATCATTATGGCAGTTATGATTCTGGCCGCATTTATTCTGACCAGGAATCTGAAGACTACGCATATCAGTAAACGACAGGCTGTTGCTGAATTCATTGTCACGAAGCTGACCGATATGTGCGAGGAGATGGTTGGTCCTAAGGGAAAACAGTATACCGAGTATCTGGTAACTGTGCTTCTTTACATAGGAATTGCCAATATCATCGGGTTGTTTGGATTTAAGTCCCCGACAAAGGATCTTTGCGTAACGGTTGCTTTGGCATTGATGAGTATTGTCTTGATTGAATTCGCAGGTATATACCAGAATGGTATAAAAAAATGGCTGCACAAGTTTACCGAACCAATCTGGATCGTCACACCGATCAATATTTTGGAAATTGTTACAAAACCGTTGTCGTTGTGTATGCGTCTGTTTGGTAATGTATTAGGTTCTTTTGTTATTATGGAGCTGTTGAAAATGATAGTTCCGGTTGTGGTTCCGGCAGTGTTCTGCCTGTACTTTGATGTATTTGACGGATTATTACAGGCATATGTATTCGTGTTCCTGACTTCATTATATATCAAAGAAGCAGTGGAATAGAGAATGAACGGGACGTACAGAGAACGTAGTTGATGACTTATAGGAATGAAGAAAGAAAAGGAGAATGAGTTATGAATAGTTTAATAGCAATTGGTGCAGGTATTGCAGTAGTAGGGGCATTAGGAGCAGGTATTGGTATCGGTATTGCAACCGGTAAGGCAACAGAGGCGATTGCAAGACAGCCGGAAGCAGAGAGTAAGATCAATAAGGCATTGATCCTTGGTTGTGCATTGGCAGAGGCAACTGCAATTTATGGTTTCGTTATTGGTTTGTTGATCATTATGATGTTAAAGTAATTCAGAAAGGCAGGGTGGTAACATGCTCCGATTAGACTGGAATATATTATTTACCGTAATTAATCTGATTTTGCTTTTTATCGCAATGCGGGTATTTCTGTTTAAGCCTGTACGGAAGATCATTGCAGCCCGACAGGAAGAGGCAGATAAGCAGTTTGCCGAGGCTGCAGCATCCAAGGAAGAGGCGGAGAAGTTAAAAACACAGTATACCGAGTCTCTTGCAAATGCTGAGAAGGAAAAGACCCAGACCTTACAAACAGCAAGAAAAAATGCGGATAAAGAATATCAGAGAATCATCAGCGATGCAGAGTCTGTAGCAAAGCAGATGAAGGCAGATGCAAAGGCAGAAGCAGAGAACCAGAAGACACAGATCCTGAAGAAAGCAGAGAAGGAGATTGCCGATATGGTTGTCGATGCCGCAGTGAAAGTAGTAGGCGAGAAGAGTGGATCCGGTACAGATCATGCTCTGTATAATGAATTTATAGATAAAGCAGGTGATAGATCGTGACTCAGGCAGTAATAGACTATGCGTCAAAGTTACATAAAGAGGGCATTACGAAGGATGTACTGCAGCAGGTAAAAGGAATCCTGGAAGCGGTGCCTGAAATTCGTGCTGATTTTGAAAATCCGACAGTTACGATTGAGAAGAAACACCTGGTAATTGAACGGGTATTTCCGAAAGAGACACGGGATTTTCTGAAAATCTTATGTGACAATGGCGATTTTAATTTATTTGATGAAATATGTGGTGCATTAGCGGAGCAGGAAGCAACGCCGGAGGAGAAGGCGAATCGTGCAAAGCTGATCTATGTAACACCACCGACACCGGAGCAGTTAGAAGGCATCCGGAAGTTCCTGGTAAAGGAATCCAACAATGCTGACATTGAGATTGAGATGGAAGAGGATCCTTCCTTAAAGAGTGGATTTATCCTCCGGGTCGGTACCAAGGAATATGACTGGAGTGAACAGGGACGAATTGCACAGCTGGAGCATAGCATTTCAAAGGCAGTCGGAGCAAAGAAGAACGGAAGCTTCAGTGAAGACAGTATTATTTCTATCCTCCGGACCGAGATCGCTGATTTTGAGCTGGAGGCGAAGGATAAGGAAGTCGGCGTGGTTAACTGGGTTGGTGACGGTATCGCCAATGTAGATGGTATTGACCATGCATTCTATGGCGAGATCGTACAGTTCGACAGTGGCATCAAGGGAATGGTACAGGATGTCAGACGAGATGAGATCGGTATTATCCTGTTTGGTCGTGATACAGAGATCAAGGAAGGCACCAGAGTAGTAAGGACCGGCAAGATGGCAGGTATTCCGGTAGGTGATGCATTTAAGGGAAGGATCATAGATGCACTCGGAACTCCGATCGATGGTCAGGGAGACATTGCGGCGGATGGATTCCGTCCAATCGAGTTTCCGGCACCAAGTATTGTAGATCGTAAGTCCGTATCGGTTCCAATGGAGACCGGACTTCTTGCGATTGATTCCATGTTCCCAATTGGACGTGGACAGCGTGAATTGATCATCGGTGATCGTCAGACCGGTAAGACATCGATCGCACTGGATACCATCCTGAATCAGAAGGGCAAGGATGTGATCTGTATTTATGTAGCGATTGGTCAAAAGGCATCTACGATTGCCAAGCTGGTAAATACATTAAGGAAAAATGATGCTATGGATTATACCATTGTCGTATCGGCAACGGCTTCTGATCCGGCACCGCTTCAGTACATTGCACCGTATTCCGGTACGGCACTGGCAGAGTATTTTATGTACCAGGGCAAAGATGTACTGATCGTATATGATGACCTGTCAAAGCATGCGGTTGCATATCGTGCGATTTCATTGCTGCTGGAGCGGTCTCCGGGACGTGAGGCTTATCCGGGTGATGTATTCTATCTGCATTCAAGACTGCTGGAGCGTTCCAGCCGGTTGACACCGGAAGCAGGTGGTGGTTCCATTACTGCGCTTCCAATCATCGAGACACAGGCGGGTGATGTATCAGCCTATATTCCGACGAATGTTATTTCCATTACAGATGGACAGATTTATCTGGAAAGCGAGTTGTTCTTCGCTGGTCAGCGTCCGGCGGTAAACGTAGGTCTTTCCGTATCCCGTGTCGGTGGTGCAGCACAGACGAAAGCAATGAAGAAGGCTGCCGGAAGTATCCGTATTGATCTGGCACAGTATCGTGAGATGGAAGTGTTCACACAGTTCTCCTCCGATCTGGATGAGAGTACCAAGAAACAGCTGGCACATGGTAAGTCCTTGATGGAACTACTGAAACAGCCGCTTGGAAATCCGATGAGCATGGCAGATCAGGTTATTACACTGGTAGCTGCGAATGCACATATTTTCAGTGATCTGGAGACAGATGCGATCAAAGAGTTCCAAAATGGACTGTTAAAGGATATCCGGACGAATCATTCAGAGATCGTAACACAACTGGAGTCTACGAAGCAGTTGTCGGATGATCTGAAGGAAATGATCATAGAAGCAGCGAAGGCATATAAGAATCAGGATAAGGATCAGGAGTGATAGCATGGCAAGTGCAAAGGAAATTCAAGATCGTATTCGGAGTATTCAGGATACCATGAAGATTACCAGAGCGATGTACATGATGTCATCCATGAAACTTCGAAAGGCGAAACAGAAGCTGGAAGATACAGAACCTTATTTCTACGGTCTGCAGGAGCAGATTTCTGATATTCTGTATCATTTTCCGGAGATGGAACATATTTATTTCGATAACCGGAGCCAGGATAAGAAGGAATCTGTAAAGCGGAAAGCATTTATTGTAATGACAGGTGATAAGGGCATGGCCGGAGCATATAATCACAATGTGATCAAGGAAGCAAAGCGGCTATGTGAAGAGACAGAAGGCTGTCGGCTGTTTGTCGTCGGAGAGGTTGGACGTCAGCATTTTATGAGTCTGAAATATCCGGTGGAAGCAGATTTCCGGTTCTCTACGAACAATCCGTCGGTACACAGGGCAAGAGTGATTACGGAACAGATCGTAGAGCTTTACAAGGAAGAACAGTTCGATGAAGTGTATGTTATCTATACACGTATGATAAACAGCATGAAGGAGGCTGTGGAGGTTCAGCAGCTGCTTCCGCTTAAGACACATGAGTTTATTGAGCAGGAGCGATTGGAACAGGCTATACAGAAACGGGGTAATGTAAAACAGGAGCAGTCCTTCCGGGAAGAGGAAGAGGGTACCTATAACGGAGATTATTATATCTATCCTTCTCCGAAGAAGATCCTGAAGAGTCTGGTATATAATTATGTGACCGGATTTATGTATGGCGCACTGGTAGAGGCCTCTGCGAGTGAAGAAAATGCAAGAATGATGGCAATGCAGTCTGCAACCAATAATGCGCAGGATATGTTGCATGAGCTGTCTATCCAATATAACCGAATGCGTCAGGCAGCGATTACTCAGGAGATTACCGAGGTGATTGGCGGAGCCAAGGCGTTAAAGAAGAAAAAGAAAAAGCAAGCGAGGTGAGATTCACACCATGGAGCAGGTAGGAAAAATTGTACAGGTTTCAGGACCTGTTATCGATGTAGAATTTGAAAATAGTGACCTTCCCGCAATTAAAGATGCCCTGTATGTCATGAACGGGGATAAAAAGTGCGTAATGGAAGTGTCGCAGCACATTGGACACAATGTGGTACGTTGTATCATGCTGGCACCGAGTGAAGGACTTTGCAGAGATATGAAGGTAGTTGCAACCGGTTCCGGTATTCAGGTCCCGGTTGGTGAGAAGACGTTAGGTCGTCTGTTTAACGTGCTGGGTGATACTTTGGATAATGGTGAAAAACTGGATCAAGAGGAGCATTGGTGTATTCATCGGGAGCCTCCGACATTTGAGGATCAGAGTCCGGTTGTAGAGATGTTAGAGACCGGTATTAAGGTCATTGACCTTTTGGCACCATATGCCAAGGGCGGTAAGATCGGTCTGTTCGGTGGTGCCGGTGTCGGTAAAACCGTATTGATTCAGGAGCTGATCCATAATATTGCAACCGAGAGTGGCGGTTATTCCATTTTTACCGGTGTTGGAGAACGTTCCAGAGAGGGTAACGATCTGTGGACAGAAATGAAGGAATCCGGAGTATTGGATAAGACAGCCTTAGTGTTTGGTCAGATGAATGAACCACCTGGAGCACGTATGCGGGTGGCAGAGACCGGACTGACAATGGCAGAGTATTTCCGTGATGTAAAGCATCAGGATGTGCTGTTGTTCATTGATAATATATTCCGTTTTGTACAGGCCGGTTCGGAGGTGTCCGCATTGCTTGGACGTATGCCATCTGCAGTTGGTTATCAGCCAACGCTGGCCAATGATGTCGGTGAATTACAGGAGCGAATTGCTTCTACCAGAAACGGTTCCGTAACATCCGTACAGGCAGTATATGTACCTGCCGATGACCTGACAGACCCGGCACCTGCAACGACATTCTCACATCTGGATGCGACAACCGTATTGTCCAGAAAGATTGTAGAGCAGGGTATTTATCCGGCTGTTGATCCGCTTGAGTCAACATCCAGAATTCTGGAGGCAGACGTTGTCGGCGAAGAGCATTATCAGACAGCCAGACGGGTGCAGGAGACCTTGCAGAAATATAAGGAATTGCAGGATATTATATCCATTCTGGGTATGGAAGAATTATCCGATGAAGATAAACTGACCGTATATCGTGCCAGAAAGGTACAGCGATTCCTGTCACAGCCATTCCATGTAGCAGAGAACTTCACCGGTATTTCCGGAAAGTTTGTGCCGGTAGAAGAGACTGTAAAAGGATTCAAGGCAATTCTGGATGGTGAGATGGATGATTATCCGGAGCCGGCATTCTTCAACGTCGGAACGATTGAGGATGTTAAGAAGAAGGCAGAGGAACTGGCAAAGAGTGAGTAGTAACGAGGTGTATGACTATGAGTAATACATTTTCATTAAAAATCGTAGCCTGTAACCGGGTATTTTATGATGATGAATGTGAAGCGCTGATCTTTCCGGGTTATGATGGACAGATGGAGATCATGGCACATCATGAGCAGATGATCACGATGGTGGAGATTGGTGAGATCCGCTATAAGATTCCGGGACAGGAAGAATGGCAGACGGCAGTTGTTTCGGATGGTTTGCTGAAGGTGACCGGTAATCATGTAGATATGATTGTATATTCCGCAGAGAAGCCGGATGAGATTGATGCATTCCGTGCGGAAGCAGCACTGGAGCGTGCAAGGGAACAGCTGCAGGAGAAGCAGAGTATATTGCAGTATCATATATCCCGTGCATCTCTGGCAAGAGCGATGGCACGACTGAAGTCTACAGGCAGAATGTAGGGTAACAAAAAGCAGGATGTTTCGATTTGAAACATCCTGTTTTTATATAACCTTTTGTGTGATCACTTCAGTCTAGTTATTAAAATCCTTTGGGAAGAAATCCTGGCTCTCATCCCAGAGAACAATCTTTCCACTCTTCATGGAATCTTTCACTCTTATAATTCGCTGGTTATCGGAACCGCGGAATTTTACGTTTGGATTCTTGCGTTCCTCGATAAAAGGTCCATCCACCAGTACATCAATATAGGAAAGCAGCTCTGTGGTTTCCGGCCACTTCGGAACCATATCCTTCAGGATATTCTCATCAAAGAGATATCCGGTATAGCACCAGATGCTTTTATGTGGGTACTTTTCCTTGACGGCACGTACCAGTGGGAGTAGTCCGAACTGATTGGTATGCTCAAACGGCTCGCCACCCAGAATGGTCAGTCCCCGGATAAAATTCGGAGACATATCCTCTAGGATGGTATTGATCGTGCCGGATGTAAACAGGGAACCGTAATTGAAATCCCAGGTTTCCGGATTAAAGCAGTTCTTACAATGGTGGGTACATCCGCTTACAAATACCGATATGCGTACCCCCGGTCCGTTTGCAATATCGTATTGTTTTATATCAGCATAGTTCATAATTGTTTCTCTCTTTCCTACAGATGTAAGACTCTTGCCTTAATCTCCTTTGTCTTTCCTACATTCCAGAAGTTCTCGCCTAAGTAACCGCAGGTTCTTCTGGTAACATTCATCTTGGAATGATCCTTGTTGTGGCACTGCGGGCATTCCCATTCATCATCATCATTAATGATGATCTCACCGTCCCAGCCACAGACCTGACAGTAGTCAGACTTGGTATTGAACTCTGCATACTGAATATTGTCGTAGATATAACGGACAACCTCAGACAATGCTTCCAGATTGTTGCGCATATTCGGAATCTCAACATAAGAGATCGCACCGCCGGAAGAAATCTCCTGGAACTGGCTCTCGAACTGGAACTTACTGAAGGCATCAATCTTCTCACGGACATCAACATGGTAGGAATTTGTATAATATCCCTTATCGGTAACATCCTTGATCGTACCGAAACGCTCCTTATCGATCCGTGCGAACCGATAGCATAAGGACTCGGCAGGTGTTCCGTAAAGACCGAATCCGATACCTGTCTGTGCCTTCCAACGCTCTGTAGCATCCCGCAGGTGATTCATAACCCGGAGGGCAAACTCCAGACCAACAGGATCGGTATGGCTGACACCCTTCATTAACCGGGTGACTTCATAAAGACCGATGTAACCAAGAGAAATGGTGGAGTAGCCGTTGTATAATAATTTATCAATCTTTTCTCCCTTTTCCAGACGTGCAATCGCACCGTACTGCCAGTGAATCGGGCTGACATCGGAGGTAACACCGACCAGTGCGTTATGACGGCACATCAGAGCCTCATAGCATAATTCCAGACGCTCATCGAGCAGCTTCCAGAATTTCTCTTCATCCTTCTTGGCAATAATGCCAATCTGAGGAAGATTAATGGAAACTACACCCTGATTGAAACGACCCTCGAACTTGTAATTGCCGTTCTCGTCCTTCCATGGAGTCAGGAAGCTTCGGCAGCCCATTGGACTGAATACATTGCCCTCGTAGTTCTGACGCATCATTTTGGCACTGATATAGTCCGGATACATACGCTTTGCAGAGCAACGGATCGCCATCTCTGTGATATAGTCATATTTGCCGCCCTTTAAGCAGTTGCATTCATCCAATACGTAAACCAGCTTCGGGAATGCAGGCGTGACATAAACACCCTTCTCATTCTTGATGCCTTCGATCCGCTGACGCAGAATCTCTTCGATGATCTGGGCATTCTCTTCGATATATTCATCATTTTCATCCAAGTACAGAAACAGAGTAACGAAAGGTGACTGACCGTTGGTTGTCATCAGGGTATTGATCTGATACTGAATGGTCTGTACGCCGGAACGAAGTTCATCCTCTACCCGTTCCTTTACCATATCTTCCAGAACATCTGCAGGAAGGCGGTCGCCGAACTGCTGCATAAATCTGGTCTTATATTTGTTATAGCTCTTTCTTAAGTACTTGCCTAAGTGCCGGATATCAACGGACTGACCGCCATACTGGCTGCTGGCAACCGAAGAAATGATCTGAGTCATGACCGTACATGCCACCTGGAAGCTCTTCGGACTCTCAATGAGTTTGCCGTTCATGACGGTTCCGTTATCCAGCATATCACCGATATTGATCAGACAGCAGTTGAAGATCGGCTGCAGGAAATAATCCGAATCATGGAAGTGTAAGACACCTTCTTCATGAGCTTTCGAAATCTTCTCCGGCAACAGGATACGCTTGGTCAGATCCTTAGATACTTCTCCGGCGATCAGATCACGCTGGGTAGAAGCTACAGTTGCGTTTTTGTTGGAATTCTCTTCCATAACATCCTTGTTACTATTCTTGATCAGACTTAAAATGGATTCGTCGGTTGTATTTGCTTTCCGGACCAGTTCCCGTGAATAACGGTAAATGATATAAGTCTTGGCCAGCACAAACTTGCCGTCTGCCATCAGTTTCTGCTCGATAATATCCTGAATATCTTCCACCAGCATTCTGGCACGGTTTTTACTCTCAATATAACTGATAATACTGTCAATCGTATCTACGGATACCTGCTCGGAAGGAGCAACTTCAGCATTTGCTTTCTGGATAGCGGTTACGATTTTACTTCGGTCGTATGTGACTGCACGACCATCTCGTTTGATAACTTGCATGATATGATTCCCCACCTAACTTCATAATATTAAACAAAAGTTTTATAACCCTTCGAGAAATTATTATAGCACCGTCCATACGGTTTGTCTACAAGATATAGGATTGTTTTTTAAGAAATACCACAAGATATAGTAGATGGAATGTAAACAGAAATGTAAAAGAGTAGAAAAAGAAAGAAACATAATGTAAAAAGGCTGACAATTCAAAGTAAAAGTGTGAAAAAAGAATGAAAAAGTATGAATTATTGCTTTGTTGAGATTTTAAGGACTTTTCTTTTTGGTATCTTTATGGTAAGGTAGTACTGTTATTTCATAAACTGGTGTTGCTTATATTATAAGGAAGCAATGCTGCAATAAGAAGGGAAATATGATGAAAAAGAAGTATTTGAAGCTGGCAGCCGGTGTGCTGTCGTGTGCATTATTGTTAACAGGCTGTTCAAACAGCGGTAATAGTACCAAGATGACGAATTATAGTCAGTACGTGACATTGGGCGAGTATAAGGGGATTGAGTATACTCCGGCATCTGTGGAGGTTACGGATGAGGAGATTCAGGCAGAGGTCGATTATTTCCTGCAGCAGTTAGGGGATACCGAGGAGCTGAAGGAAGGAACCGTAAAGGACGGAGATACGATCAATCTGGATTATATCGGATATGTAGACGGAGAGGCCTTCGAGGGTGGCTCTACGGACGGAGCCGGTACACAGCTGACGATTGGTTCTCATGCTTATATTGATGATTTTGAAGAACAGCTGATCGGACACGAGGTCGGTGAAGAAGGAATCGAAGTAAACGTAACCTTCCCGGATGATTATAAGAATCAGGATAATACGATTTCAGATCTGGCAGGAAAGGATGCGACTTTTGTATGCACAATTAATTCCATTTACCAGACGACCTATCCGGAGGAACTGACCGATGAGCTGGTGGCAGCGAATACGAAATACGATACCGTGAATTCCTTTATGGATGGTCTGAAGATGGACTATGAGAATTATAAACAGCAGCAGGCAGATAAGCAGGCAAAAGCAGATGTTATTATGAAGGTGATTGAAAATGCGACATTCAGCGGGTATCCGGAGGATGAGATTCAGGAGCTGACTGAGAAAACCGTGCAGGGAGCCAAGGATTCCGCAGAGTCTTACAGTATGGAATATGAAGATTATCTGGCTCTGATGAAGGATGCGGATGGCAATGCCTACACCAGTGATTCTTATAAGCAGGCGGCTGAGGATTATATCCGTGAGCTGATGGAAGAGAAGATGGTAGTCTGCCAGATTGCAAAGCAGGAAGGGATTAAGGCGTCAAAACAGGAAGTCGATGACTATGTACAGGAAGAGTGTGCGAACAATACCAGTCTGAGTGCAGATACGATGTATGAGCAGTATTCGATGTCTGAATTGGCCTATGCAGTAGTGTATGATAAAGTTACGGATTTTTTAATGCAAAATGCTGTTGCAATTTCAAAATAGGTGTGCTATAATAGCGTCTGTCGGTGGTTGAGGGTAAGAAAACGGCTGACAGACGAAAATGCAGTTGTGGCGGAATTGGCATACGCGCATGATTCAGGTTCATGTCCACGCAAGTGGGTTCGGGTTCAAGTCCCGTCAACTGCACTGAACGTAAGAGCCAAGAATGTTGAAAAGTCAATGTTCTTGGCTCTTTTTTCTTTGTCGAAAATTGAAAAGGTAGCAAAAATGTGCCATGCCTGCAGACAGAAATTTATAATATCCGGTGGTAGAACTTCAAATGTTGTATTATAATAGAGTGAATTAGAAAAAAGAGAAGGATAGAAATACAGACAGAAGCAGTCACGAAAGGGGAAGAGAGTATGAATACAGATCCGACAAAGGTTGTTTACACGATCGGAAGAAATATGAAAATAAGTGCGACCACCTGGCTGATCATTGGGATTTTTCAGATTATGGTCGGCATTCCTGAATTATTTGTGGGATATGGGGTCGCCTGTATCGGACTGGGCATCTGGAATATTGTCCAGAGTACAAATGAACGGAAGCTGGCGAACCGCTTTCTGCAGTATCCGGTAGGAATTTATGATTACTATGATAGACAGAATCAGTCCATTATTCTTGCACTGGTAATAAATCTGATATTTGGCAGTGTGATCGGTGTCATCGGAGCATTTGTTGAAATGAGTATCCGCAATTATGTCATAGCACATAGGGATGAGCTGAGGGTGGTCGAAGCTTCGATTGCTTTACGATAAGAGTAGGACGGAAGACGAAACCGTACTGCAGTAACCGGTTGACAGGGCAGAACGAGTGAGCTATAATACTTGAATACGATTGGCTTTTTATGCCTGTTATGCGTAGAACGGAAATCAGATACGCGAAAATGTATAGAAAGGATTAAGTGCAATGGCTGAAAAAATGATTATCACATATGCTGGTCTGAAGGAAATGGAGGAAGAGCTCCATCACCTGAAGGTTGTAACCAGAAAGGAAATCGCTCAGAAGATTAAGGAAGCAAGAGAGCAGGGTGACTTATCCGAGAATGCAGAGTATGATGCAGCAATGGATGAGCAGCGCGATATTGAGGCCCGGATCAAAGAACTGGAGAAGATGCTTAAGAATGTCGAGGTTGTTGATGAAGACGAGATCGACTTACAGACAGTCAATGTCGGTTGTACAGTTCGGGTTCTGGATATGGAGTTTAATGAGGAAGTTGAGTATAAGCTGGTTGGTTCTAAAGAGTCTGACATTCTGAAGAACAAGATTTCCAATGAAGCACCGATCGGTAAGGCTTTGATCGGAGCGAAGGTTGGCGATGTGGTAGATGTAGAAGCACCGGACGGTGTATATCAGTACAAGGTATTGGATATTCAGCGATTAAACTAATAATAAATCAGAACGGGGACTGGCAGGAAATGTCAATCCCGTTCTTTCTGTATACGACATTACATTTCATGAAAGGAAAAAGAAATTATGGCAGAGCAAAAGGGACAGAATCAGCCAAAGCAGCAGGATGTGAATCAGTTACTGCAGATTCGCCGGGAAAAGTTAGCAGATCTGCAGTCAGCAGGCAAGGATCCGTTTGAAATTACAAAATATGATGTAACACATCACAGTACAGATGTTAAGGAATTATATAACGCACATGAGGCAGAGCTTCTGGCAGGCAGACAGGCACCGGAGGTAGATGGGCTGGATGAGGCGCAGAAGCGTGAGGTTCTGAATAATGATTATAATGAGCGCAGAGCCATCATGGATGCATCACCGATCCATGTAAGCATTGCCGGACGTATGATGTTCAAGCGTGTCATGGGTAAGGCATCTTTCTGCAATATTCAGGATTTAAAGGGTAATATTCAGGTATATGTGGCAAGAGATCAGATCGGTGAGGAGTCTTATGCGGATTTCAAGAAGTCTGATATTGGTGATATCTATGGCGTTAAGGGATATGCATTCCGGACCAAGACTGGCGAGATCTCCATTCATGCTGAGGAGATGACATTGCTTTCCAAGTCTTTACAGATCCTGCCGGAGAAGTTCCATGGGCTGACAGATACAGATATGAAGTATCGGCAGCGTTATGTGGATCTGATCATGAATCAGGAGAGTAAAGAAGTATTTATCAAGCGTTCTCAGATTCTGAAGGAGATCCGGAGCTTTTTGGCAGGACGTGACTTCATGGAAGTGGAGACCCCGATGCTCGTAGCCAATGCGGGCGGAGCCGCAGCCAGACCGTTTGAGACACATTATAATGCACTGGATGAGGATGTAAAGCTTCGTATCTCGTTGGAATTATATCTGAAGAGACTGATCGTAGGTGGTCTGGAGCGTGTATTTGAAATCGGACGTGTATTCCGGAACGAGGGTGTTGATACCCGTCACAATCCGGAGTTTACATTGATGGAATTATATCAGGCATATACGGATTATGAAGGCATGATGGAACTGACAGAATCCATGTTCCGCTATTTGGCAGAGAAGGTATGCGGCAGTACCAGAATCTCATACAATGGTATTGAGATTGATTTCGGTAAGCCGTTTGAACGGATGACGATGAATGATGCTATTAAGAAATATGCCGGAATTGATTTTGATCAGGTGCCGGATGATGCTGCTGCAAAGAAGCTGGCGGATGAGCATCATATTGAATATGAGGCACATCACAAGAAAGGTGATATTATTAATCTGTTCTTTGAGGAATACTGTGAGAAGGAGCTGATCCAGCCGACATTTATCATGGATCATCCGGTCGAAATCTCACCTCTGACCAAGAAGAAACCGTCCGATCCGACCAAGGTAGAGCGGTTTGAGCTGTTCATTAATACATGGGAAATGTGTAATGCATACTCTGAGTTAAACGATCCGATCGATCAGAGAGAACGTTTTGCTGCGCAGGATGCCAATGCTGCTGCCGGCGATGATGAAGCAGAGCACACAGATGAGGATTTCTTAAATGCATTGGAGATCGGTATGCCGCCGACAGGTGGTATCGGATACGGAATCGATCGTCTGGTTATGCTGTTGACAGATAGTGCAGCGATCCGGGACGTATTGCTCTTCCCAACAATGAAGACCCTCGGTGGTGTAAAATCCGAAAATGGTGTAAAGGATAAAGAAGTTTCTACACCAAATTCAGAGCCTGAAAAGATTGATTTCTCTAAGGTAAAGATTGAGCCTTTGTTTGAAGAAGATGTTGATTTTGATACATTCTCAAAGTCTGATTTCAGAGCCGTTAAGGTTAAAGAGTGCGTAGCAGTACCAAAATCAAAGAAGCTGTTGCAGTTTACTCTTGATGACGGAACAGGCACAGATAGAACCATTTTAAGCGGTATTCACGCATATTATGAGCCGGAAGAACTTGTCGGTAAGACACTTATTGCAATCACAAATCTTCCTCCGAGAGCAATGATGGGCATTGACTCTTGCGGTATGCTCCTGAGTGCAGTACACGAAGAAGAAGGCGAAGAAAAGCTCCATCTGCTTATGGTAGATGACCATATTCCGGCAGGTGCAAAGCTCTACTAAGAAGTACCGTTTTACCCTACAAAACGGGATGTACTTCATTTGTGAAAAAGCTCTGAAAATACACAAATACACCAAATTTACACCAAATGGTGCTTGAAACGGTGCAGAGCCTTAAAAATCACATAATTTTCAAGATATATGGGCAGTTCCAATCGGGATTGCCCATTTTTTCGTTATAAACCGATGTTTGCACAGAAGATGGATAACAGTTAAGATGTTCCTGACGATACGATATTGTATGAGCTTAAAATCGGAGGAATAAGAAACAAGAAATGTATATGCGATTGACACCGAGAGAAAAAGAGATGGCAGATATGTTTGAGCAAATGAGCAAGGAAGAACAGGAAATAATGATTGAGTTTGCAAAAAGATTACGAACGGAAGACCCTAAAGAATTGGTAAAAGAAATAAATCAGCGATTACATATAGATGATGAGTAATCGGTCGTATGTTGCCCTTTGAGAGAAGAAAAATCTTTTCTTGATGGGCTTTTTTATTTTTACTGAGATTCGCAAACTACAAGAAAAAGCCGAAACTTCATATACTTTAATCACAGAGGAAGTGGAGGTTTTGATATGAGTAACAGCTTAGCGGCGGTACATCCAGAATTGATTGTCGAATGGTCGGATAGGAATTTACCGCTGACACCGGACAGCGTGACTTTCGGCTCGAATAAGAAAGTATGGTGGAAAGGTGCTTGCGGTCACGAATGGGAAACAAGTATAAAAGCTCGTTCCAGTGGCGAGAAATGCCCCATATGCTCCGGTGCGAGAGTGATTGAGGAAATTAACGATTTATGTACATTGAAGCCGGAATTGGCTTCGGAGTGGTCAGAGGAAAATGAAATCAAACCGACAGAGGTATCTATCGGCTCACACAAGAAAGTGATATGGAAATGTAAATTAGGACACGAATGGATAGCCACTGTAAAGAGCAGAACCATCAATAGAACAGGTTGCCCGTACTGCTCCCATAACAAAGTGCTTGCAGGATTTAATGACCTTGCAACAGTATTGCCGGAAGTAGCAGCAGAATGGTCGAACAAAAATGAAAAGAAGCCTAACGAAGTTACGGCATTTGCAAACAGCAAGGCTTGGTGGAAGTGCAATACCTGCGGTTATGAATGGAATACGCTTATCTCCACACGCTCAGGTGGCAGTAAATGTCCCTGTTGCAGTGGCTATACATTTATAAAAGGCAAGAATGACCTAAAAAGTACACACCCACAGATAGCCAAAGAATGGTCAGAGAAAAACTATCCTCTGCAATCGGATGAAGTCAATGCAAAGTCGAGGAAAAATGTATGGTGGCATTGCAGAAAATGTGGAAACGAGTGGAAATCAGTTATCAATGCCCGTGTGAAAGGAACGGTTTGCCCTGTCTGTGCAGAGCGAGAAGTGCTTGCCGGATACAATGACCTTGCAACAACTGATAGAGAATTACTTGTTGAGTGGGATTATGAATTAAACAAGTTAAAACCGACAGAAGTTTCAAGAAATTCGGCAAAGAGAGCGTGGTGGAAATGCAGATACGGTCATTCTTGGAGTATGAAGATAAACGAGCATACTGTTCTTGGAAAAGGGTGCAGGATGTGTGAGCAGAAGTATATGTCGTTATTCCCGGCTCTTGCAATCAGTTATTATTCCAATTTGAAAGGATTGAAAGTTGAACTTGGCTCTGATAGGTTATTTGGCATTCCACTTGATGTATATATCCCACTGGAGCAGGTTGCCATTCAAGTGAATACGGACTCGGAGAAGATAGATATACTAAAGGAACATCTTTGTAAACAACGGGGAATCAAACTCATTAAGTTGCCGATGAAGCCAAACGAAGCAGAAAACGTTTATGCACAGCGTATCAAAGCAGCATTTCAGAGCGTACATATATTTATATCTTCCGACACCGAGGAAGATGTGGAGATAATCAAGAATACATTTGAAAGATGGAGGGACAGCCAATGAGAGAGAAAACTTATCATCTATACTTAAATGAAGAAGAACGAAGCCGAGTGATACAATCGCTCATTGAACTGAAGAACAATTTAGCAGCTCAGGGACGATACACCGATGCAGTAGACGATGTCCTCTGCAAAGTGCTTGAAGCAAAGAAAAAGAAATTGAAAATAGAATACATTTAGACCGTGATTTGCCGTCTGTTTTTAACCGAAACAGACGGCTTTTTTTGTTTTCAAAAATTTTTTTGAAAAATTTTTCGGTAAAACAGCGATTTTGGGTGTCCAAAATGAAGCCCTTTGTGCAATGAGTGAAGGGGTTAATTCCTGATGATGAAAATGGAAACCTTTTCACTCGTTTTTTGACAACTGAATATACAGGTCGCTAAGACTTTAATTCTGATGATAGCCACTTTAGCAGGTACGCCGAAACTTCTGAAAATTGCAGAACAGCGAGAACTCCTGTTATGAGTATCGGATTGCAACCGATATGGCGATGACAGTCAGAATGATAATGATACTTCTCTACGGAGCTGGCGGAGTACCCGGCAGAGGTTAGAATCCTATGATACAGATAAGCAGTCTGTTCCTTAGTGACTTCCCATAAGCATTTTGCTTGGCAAGGGGTGTTGAGAACAAATATTGCTATGACCGATTAGGAAATGAGTCGGTCAGGTACATAGCCATAATGCGGTGGCTATGAATTTTCAGAAAGGAGGGCAAAAAGAAGTGTCAAACTGTAAAACGATTTCCGTATGTAACCAGAAAGGCGGAGTCGGAAAAACCACCACAACAGTTAATCTTGGAGTCGGGCTTGCAATGCAGGGCAAGAAAGTATTGCTTATTGACGCAGACCCGCAGGGAGATTTAACGACTTGTCTTGGTTGGCAGGATACAGACGGCTTGGGTATCACGCTTGCAACGAAACTCACAGATGTAATCAATGAAACGATGACAGACCCTATGGTTGGTATCCTGCACCACGAAGAAGGTGTTGACCTTGTTCCGGCAAACCTTGAGCTTTCAGCAATGGAATTTAACCTTATGAACGCAATGAGCAGAGAAACTACACTCAAGAACTATCTGAGTCAAGTGAAGAACAGATATGATTATGTAATTATAGACTGTATGCCTTCACTTGGTATGGTTACTCTCAATGCTTTATCGGCGGCAGACAGTGTTATCATTCCGGTTCAGGCTCAGTATTTGCCTGCAAAGGGTATGACACAGCTTGTGCAGACCATTTCAAAAGTAAAGAAGTATATCAATCCGGATATTAAGATAGACGGTATGCTGCTTACTTTGGTGGATAGCCGAACAAACCTTGCAAAGAGTACGGTGGAAGCACTCAGGGCAAACTTCGGTAATCAGATAAGGATGTATCGAACACAAATCCCGATTGCCGTAAAAGCCGCTGAAACTTCTTCCAAAGGCAAGAGCATTTATGCTTATGAGCCAAACAGCACAGTGTCTAAGGCATACGCTGAATTTACAAAGGAGGTGTTAGCCGATGGCAGGAAGAAAGAGCGACTTCACTCTCACGAAGCTCGATGATTTATTTACCACGCAGGCACAGAGAGATGAAGAACAGCTTTCAAAAATCCGAGATATTCCGTTAGAGCTGATTGATGATTTCCCCGACCACCCGTTTAAGGTCAGGGACGATGAAGATATGATGCAGCTTGTGGAGAGTGTCAAGGAAAGAGGGGTTATTACTCCGGCAACGGTAAGGCAGAAAGAGGACGGCAGATATGAACTTATTTCAGGACACAGACGAAAGCGAGCTTGTGAACTGGCAGGATTTGAAACCCTGAGAAGTGAGATTGTAGACCTGAACAGAGATGAAGCGACCATTTTAATGGTTGAGAGTAATTTTCAGAGGTCAGAGATATTGCCGAGTGAAAAAGCCTTTGCCTATAAAATGCGTTTGGAAGCAATGAAAAGACAGGGGTTTCGTTCTGATTTGACTTCTGACCCAGTGGGGCAGAAGTTCTCTGTTGAGAAAATCGCTGATAATTCAAATGACAGCAAGACGCAAATACAGCGTTATATTCGTTTAACAAATCTTGTTCCCGAACTGCTTGAATTTGTTGACGAGGGGCGTATTAAAATGCGTCCTGCCGTAGAACTTTCTTATCTCGATGAAGATTGCCAGCGTGATGTGGTTGACGAAATCGACCTGAATGACGCTACCCCGTCACACGACCAGACAATCCGTATGCGAAAGTTATTCAACGAGGGCAACCTTACAACAGAAGCAATCCACGCTGTTATGTCTGAGGAAAAGCCGAACCAAAAGGAAAAAATCGTGTTGAGGGGCGACAGAGTAAGACAGCTTATCCCGAAAAACATTCCCGTCAGTCAGACGGAGGATTTTGTCTGCAAGGCATTGGAGCATTACAACAAGTTCTTGCGTAATCGTGCAGAGCGTGACAGCAGATAGCCTGTTTTACAGTTCCCCTTTCTCACACTCTAACCCCTTAGTTATATTTTTACCTACCGAAAATGATATATACTATCTCACTTGAATATAACTATCTCAAAGTATATGTCTATCTCTAAGGGGCAATCGCACAGTATGAACGGACTGGAGGTGTATGGTAAAATGAAAAATTAACGAAAAATCCGCATTTGTTTTTCGGCAGGTAAATCTTGTCGTAAGAGAAAATCCACAAAGGCACATCGTAGAGATACGGTGTGCTTTTCAATTTTTACAGGAGGAAACGCAATGATAAAGTCAAAATTCAAAAGAGTCACGTCGCTTTTCTTGGCGACCCTTATGTGTGTGACCACTTTTGCAGGCATTGGCTCGACAACAGCATATGCTGCTTCGGGAGAAAAAGCCGATGTTTATATGGTCGATTTCCCTCGTGATGGCGATGCTAATTACGATGGGGTATGGGGACACAGCAATTTGACCTTGAAAAATGGTTGGCATACCGGACGTTCCAATTTTACCAATCTTAAGGCTATTGGCTCATACTCAGGCAATGTTGCTTATTGTATTGAGCCGGGAATTTCGCTCAAGGTCGGTCAGACAATGAATAAGTATGACGAAAATTATTTTAATAACCTTGCAGCCAACGGGGTTATTTCCGGAGATGAAATCCGTCTTTTCGTTGGTCGTATTTTACAGTATGGCTATCGTGGGACAATCTCGACATCTTGGAGGTCACAGAATGAAGCAGCAGCAAACAGCATTGCACAGGCTTATGCTACACAGCTTCTTATCTGGGAAACTGTTATCGGAGAGCGTGATGCGAACTTCAATCATGTAGCAGCCAGTGGTTGCAGCAATGTGAAAGATGTCATCAATGCAAAGCATCCGCTCCGCAATAAGATTTTCAGTTATTACAACAGTATGGTGCAGAGTGTACAGAACCATGCAACCATACCGAGCTTTTGTAATAAATCATCCGGTTCGGCAAAGACAATAGAACTTGAGTGGAACGGAAGCAAGTACACAACTACTCTGACAGACTCCAATAATGTGCTGTCCAAATATAATTTCAAGGCAAGCATCAGTGGAGTGAGCTTTTCAGTGAATGGTAACAAACTTACTGTTTCTATGGATACTGCACCGAGTAAGGAATTTACGATTACCGCAGCCAAGAAAAATGCAGTACGAAGAGGTGTGGTTGTATGGTCAGAGGGTAAACACGGTCAGAACTCCAGTGTGCAGGATGTTGTCAGCTATGCTCAGGAAGTAAGCGACAGTATCAACGGTTTTGTGAAGATGAAAGTCAGCTATGGTTCTTGTCAGATTGTAAAGACCAGTGAGGACGGCAAGGTTGACGGTATCAACTTCACGATTACCGGAAACGGTATCAATCAGACGGTTACAACAGCTAATGGCGGTAAGTTCCAGATTGATAACCTTATGCCGGGTATCTATACCGTAACCGAGCAGGCATACGATAAGTACGAGCCGCAGGAAACACATAGAGTTACTGTTGTAGTAGGACAGGTTGCAAAGGTCACTTTCAATAACAAATTGAAGCGTGGCGACCTTCAGGTAGTGAAGTCCTCAGAAGATAACCTTGTTGAAGGTGTGAAGTTCCAGCTTTACGGTACTTCTCTTTCCGGTGATGCTGTTGACCAGTATGCAGTTACAGACAAAAACGGTGTGGCAACTTTCAAAGATGTGCTTATCAGTGGTTCTGAACCATATACTCTTGAAGAAGTGGACACAGCTATCCGTTATGTCGTACCAAAAAATCAGACTGTACCAGTGAAGTGGAAAGAAGTAACCACAAGAAACTTCAATAACATTTTGAAGAAGTTTACTGTAACAGTCACAAAGAGCGACGCTGAGAAGGGCGAAGCACAGGGCAATGCCAAACTTTCGGGAGCAGTTTACGGTATCTATAAGGGCGAAACGCTTGTAGATAAGTATGTTACTGATGAAAACGGTCAGTTCACTACCAAAGAATATGTTTGTGATACCGACTGGACAATCCGAGAAATTACACCGAGTGAAGGCTATCTCCTTGATAAGACCATTCACAAGGTAGGTGCAGACCCGAAACTTTATGAGGTGGAACACAACCTTACTTCCAATGATGTAACCGAGCAGGTAATCAAAGGCAATGTGGCTATCATTAAACACACTGATGATGGAGAAACAAAGATTGAAACACCTGAAAAGGGTGCTTCCTTTGAGATTTACCTGAAATCTGCCGGAAGCTATGACGCAGCCAATAAAGACGAGAGAGATACTATCGTATGCGATGAAAATGGCTTCGGTCAGACAAAAGATATGCCGTATGGTATTTATACCGTACACCAGACTTCCGGTTGGGAAGGCAGAGAGATGATGGACGATTTTGATGTGTTCATTTCACAGAACGCACAGACCTACCGTTATCTTATCAATAACCGTAACTTTGAGAGCTTTGTCAATGTAGTCAAGGTGGACGCAGAAAGCGGAAAGAGTATTCCGTATGCAGGAGCAGGATTTAAGATTTACGACCCACAGGGCAATCAGGTCAAAATGACCTTTACTTATCCGACACCGACCACGATTGATGTGTTCTATACCGACGCAAATGGTTCTCTTGTAACACCTGAGAAATTAGATTACGGCAAGGGATATTCCATCGTAGAGGTACAAGCTCCATACGGATATGTACTTGATGATACTCCGGTATATTTTGATATTACCGAAGAAAATTCCACAGAGGAAGGCGGCGTAACTGTTGTGAAAGTCAATAAGCCGAATATGGCACAGAAAGGTACTATCACGGTTGAAAAGACCGGAGAAGTATTTAGTGGTGTCAATGTAAGTGGTTCTGAGGACAGTGATGTTATTTATCAGCCTGTTTATGAAGTGGCAGGACTTGAGGGTGCAGTTTATGAAGTCCGTGCTGCGGAAGATATTAGTACACCGGACGGTACACTCCGCTATTCAAAGGGCGAAGTGGTAGATACTATCACAACAAGCTCCGATGGATTTGTTAAGAGCAAAGAACTTTATCTCGGAAAATACGAGGTCAAGGAAATTACCGCACCTTACGGAATGGTAGTCAGTGGAGAAACACATACGGTTGAGCTTACTTATGCAGGTCAGAATATCTCTGTTACCGAAACTTCCACATCATTCTATAACGAAAGACAGAAAGTTCAGGTAAGCCTTGCAAAAGCCATTGAAAAGGATAAGACATTTGGTATTGGCGACAACGGAGAAATCAAAAATATCAGCTTTGGTCTTTATGCCGCAGAAGATATTGTATCTGCAAGCGGTACCGTTATTCCGGCTGATGGACTGATTGAGATTGTCAGCGTAAATGAAAATGGAACTGCTGTTATGAAGTCAGACCTTCCGTTTGGCAAATACTATGTCAAAGAGATTGCAACCGATGAGCATTATATTCTCTCTGATACGAAGTATCCGGTTGTATTTGAATACGCAGGTCAGGATACCGCAACGGTTGAAATCAAAGTGAATGACGGAAAAGAAATCAAGAATGAACTTATCTATGGTTCTGTATCAGGTAAGAAGATTGACGAGAATGGAGAAGCACTTGAGGGTGCTGTTATCGGTATCTTCAAAGCTGAAGAAACAGAATTTACAAAGGATACTGCACTTATGACGACTACCTCTGCAAAAGACGGTAGTTTTTCTTTTGCAAAAGTTCCTTATGGCAAATGGATTGTAAGAGAAATCGAGCAGCCAAAGGGATTTGTTCTTGATGAAAAAGCGTATGAGGTCAATATCAGCAAAGCCGAGCAGGTAGTTGAAATTGAGATTGTCAATGAGTATGTTCACGGCAATATCAGACTCACGAAGATGGACGCTGAATATCCAGATAACAAACTTACGGGTGCAACCTTTGAGGTATATAAGGACACCAATGAGAACGGAAAGATTGATGATGGCGATGAACTTATCGGAAATCTTGAAGAAACCGAAACCGGAATTTATGAGATGAAAGAGCTGCTTTACGGAAAATATATTGTCCGTGAAACAAAAGCACCAGAGGGCTTCCTGCTTGATAAGGGAGAATACTCTGTTTTCATTGAGAAAGACGAAACAACTTATTCCGTTGAGAATAAGGCTGGTGTTGGATTTATCAATGAAGCTATGCGTGGAACACTGAAAATCGTCAAGACATCTTCAGATGGTAAGGTTAAAGGTTTTGCGTTCAGAGTAACCGGAGCAAACGGTTATGATATGACATTTGAAACAGATAAGAACGGCGAAATTGTGATTGAGGGACTTCGTATTGGCGAATATACCGTATCCGAAGTGGCAAACAATGCCTCTGCCGCATATATCACACCTGCCGACCAGAATGTTACTATCAAATTTGATGAAACAGCCGTTGTAAAAATGCACAATGAGTTGAGGGATACTCCGAAAACAGGAGATGATACCAATATGAAACTTTGGTATGTCCTTGCCGGACTTTCTGCTGTCGGTATCGCCGTAACTTCTGTTGTTGCACACAAAAAGAAGAAAAAGGAGGGTAACGAGTAATGGAAGCAAAGACAATTATCGCTATCGCATTAGTCGTCGTTATTGTCGGCGGCTTTATCTTTCTTCAGGTTAAAAACCGTAAGAAGTAAGTAACAAGCGAACATTAACCAGTCGGGGCAGAGCGTAAAAAACTCTGTCCCTTTAATTTTTGGAGGAACATTATGAAACAACAGAAAACGGTGGAGAGCCGAGTGCTTGAAATCTTAAAGGAATGCCCGATGTCGAGGTATGATGATATGCTTCTCATTCTGCATTATTACAATCGGTACGGATATATACCTGCCGGAAATCTTCCGCTTGAGGATATTGTATTTAATTACCGAGCATACGGACTTCCTTGTTTTGAAACCATACGCAGGGCAAGGCAGAGAGTACAGTCCCTTTTTCCTGAGTATTCACGTAATCCGCAGAAAGAAGAACAGAGCGGCAGTATTTCTATTGTAATCAACATTAATTAAGGAGGTATTTTCGTGAAAGACAAAGCAACTTTTCAGAATAAGGTCAAGGTGCTGAATAAACTCTTTGACTCCGGTTGTGATACGGAGAAAAAGTTGCAGCAGCTTGATATGGAAGCAATCCTGAAAATCCCGAATATCACGATTCCTGATATGGGTGTGATTATGGAGCTTCAGAAGAATACAAAGTCCGGTAAACTCTTTTCGTATTTGGGCGGCGGTTCTGATGAAGCAACAAAAATGAGAGGTAAGGAAAATGAAGCAACAGGAGAATAGAGCAGAGCCGCAGGAAAAGCAAATTCGATTTATAGACAGTCACTACAATTTAAAATTCTATATTCCCGATGGTGGAAAAATCAGGATTACTTTTCGTGATGGACACACAGCAGACAGAGTGTGCAAGTATATTGATGACTACCATTTGTACGTCGGGAATTGCTGCTATCATATATGCGAGTTTGCTGAAAAAATGGAGCTTAATGGAAGCAAAGTTGAACCTATCAATCAATCCGAACCGTCAAAAAACAAGACCAGAAACAGAGAAAAACAGCGATAAGGAGGTGCAAGAGTAATGGCACGAAAATATGACCTTATTTCTGAGCTTTACAACCGCACCTGCAAAACGGTTGTGTCAAATCCTCAGAACTGGCAGGCATTCTTAGCTTCGGCTTGCCGAAATTATAAGTTACGTTATGACGAACAGCTTCTTGTATATGCACAGCGACCTGATGCAACAGCGGTTCTTGAGATAGAGCAATGGAACAAAATTTTTGGCAGATGGGTCAACCGAGGTGCAAGAGGTATTGCTGTTTTTGCTGATGAAAACCGTTCACGGCAAAGACTGACACATTACTTTGACATTTCAGATACTCACGAAAGCAGATATTCAAGAACAGTCCCGATTTGGGATATGCGTCAGGAATACGAAGCTGATGTGATTGAAACATTGGAAAGCACTTTCGGAGAGATTGAGAATAAGAGCAGTCTTGCCGAAGCAATTATGGGAGCAGCAAGAAATGCGGCAGAGGATAATATCCCTGATTATCTGCAAGACCTTTACTATGCAACCGAGGGCAGTTCCTTTGAGGAAGTGGAAGAGGATATTGTGGCTTTCATTTATAAAAATGTCGTGACAAATAGTGTGGCATATATGATGATGTCAAGGCTTGGCGTTGATACGGACGGTTATTTTGAACTTGATGATTTCAGAGATGTTACTAACTTCAATACGCAGGAAACACTCAATGCACTTGGATTTGCTACCAGTGATATTGCAGAAATGGGATTGACGGAAATATCTAAAACAATTACTGCACTCAACCGTCAAAATCGCATAATTGTCGGTCAGGACAGAAATGAATACAATAAGGTTGAAAATAACGACGAAAGGAGTTTGGACAATGAACGAACTGACCTACACGATGGTGGGCGATTACAGCCTTCCGAACCTGAAACTTCCACAGCAGCCGGAAGTGACTTTGGGCAGATACGCTCAGATGAGGAGAAAGTTTCTGAAGGAACATCACAGAGTCCTTTACTACAATCTCCTGACGAGGGGAGAACTGACACAGCACTTGGCGGAAGTGGAACAGAGAGCCAGCAAGATGGAGGAAACAATCCTGAGCCAGATGGCACAGAAAGAGGGAGTGACCGAACAGATGAAAGCGGAGGATATGATGAAATGGGTTCGTCTGATGAACTCTCTTCGCAGCTCGGCACAGGAAATCGTGAAAGCGGAAGTGATATTCGCTTAGAGTATTACGACAGAACGCACGAAGATAAAAGCCTTCCGTTCTTTGGGCGTGATGAAGTAATCAATGAAATTCTCAGAACGACACCACATTTATCAGCAAGTCTGGAAGAAATCAAAGATTATTATGAACGTAATCCTGATAACAAAGACCGCACAGAGTATATAAAGAGTATTTTCAATAATGATTATACCGAACTTACTTTAGAGGACGGCAGGACAGTAGGGTACAAGACCTTTGAAAACGTTCTGCATTTGTGGGAGGGCAAATACGACAGCAGAACCGCACAGAGCTATTATGATTGGGCTGTTATTGCCCGTCATTTTGAAGCTATGCGATTACTGGGAGAATTAAGTGACAGCATAAAACCATTACCGTCAATGGACGGTCAGATGACATTCATATTAGACGGTCGGGCAGAGGAAAAGAAAACCTCTGCCTTTGTTTTTTCTCAGGAGATTATCGACGCTGTTCTTGCGAATGGAAGCGGATTTTCTGAGGGGAAAATGCGTATCTATGAGCAGTTTGAAAAAAGTCTTTCTGCAAAAGAAAATGCCGACTTCTTGAAAAATGAATACGGTTGGGGCGGTTCTTATCCCGTTATAATCGGGGCAGGCATTGATGAGAGCCACGACGGAAAAGGTATTACGATTACGAAAGGCATCGGCAAAGAGAAGCCACATATCACGCTTTCGTGGTCGCAGGTGGAGAAACGTATCGGGGAACTTATCCGAATGGACAGATACTTAAATCCAAAGGAAAAAGAACGCTATCCTCAGTGGCTTGAAAGTCAAGAGGAACGCAGAGCCAAAATCGAGGAAACGAAAAGAAACCGAGAGATACTCTCTAATGCACCGTCGGAGCAGGAGGTCGAACCAGCCGAAAAAGAACCTGAAGAAGCAGAACAGCTACAAGATGTGCAGTATGAATATCATCTTGGCGATAAGGTGTATATCGGTGCTTCTGAGTACGAAATCTTATCTGTTGATGATGAGAGAGTAATGCTCTATGACTATGATATGCCACTGTTCAATAAGGAATTTTCACGCACAGAGTTTGACAGAAAAGTGCGAGAGAATCCGATGAATGAGCATTTGATTGTAAAGGAAGAACCTGCCGAAGAAAGAAATGAAACGGAAGAAGTTCAGACCAATATGGGCAGTATGCCGATTGAAGATTATCGAGAGATAGTAGCTTCGCAGTCAGGTTTTGACAGCTATGATGAGATGTATCATCAGGGGTATCGCATAGGAAACGGTTATGATAAAGAGCCTGAGCCGGTAGTTCCCGCTTGGGAGCAGAAGAAAAAAGTCAAAGGCTTTGACTTGCACCCTGATGTGCCTATGGCAGACCGTCACACCTTTAATCTTAGAGAAAATGAGGTTGAAACGGTTGGTAAAAAGGAACGCTTCCGCAGAAATATTATGGCGATACAGCTTCTTAAAAAATGTCAGGAAGAAAACAGATTTGCCACTCCTGAAGAACAGATTGTTTTATCAAAATATGTCGGTTGGGGTGGACTTTCAGAAGCCTTTGATGAAAATAATTCAGCGTGGGCAACGGAATATCTGGAACTTTCTTCGGTATTAACACCGGAGGAATATGCTTCGGCAAGAGAAAGCACATTGACTGCGTTCTACACGCCGCCCGAAGTTATCACAGCCATTTATAAGGCAATGGAGCAGATGGGCTTTAAGGAGGGCAACTTGTTAGAGCCGTCCTGCGGTATCGGTAATTTCATCGGTATGCTGCCGGACACAATGCAGGACAGTAAGATTTACGGTGTGGAACTTGATACGATTTCCGCAGGGATTGCACAGCAGCTTTATCAGAAAACAACCATTGCGGCACAAGGATTTGAAGAAACAAATCTGCCGGACAGCTTCTTTGATGGAGTGGTAGGAAATGTGCCTTTTGGAGATTTTAAGGTTCCTGACAAGCGTTACGACAAGCACAAGTTTCTCGTCCACGACTACTTCTTCGCCAAATCCTTGGACAAGCTCCGTCCGGGCGGCATAATGGCATTGGTCACGAGCAAAGGCACAATGGATAAGGAAACTATAGCAGTACGAAAGTATATTGCACAGAGAGCAGAGCTTCTTGGAGCAATCCGATTGCCGAATAATACCTTTAAGGGTAATGCAGGAACGGAAGTCGTTTCGGATATTCTTATCATGCAAAAGCGTGACAGACTGATAGATATTGAGCCGGATTGGGTTCATCTTGATACCGATGAGAACGGAATTAAGATGAACTCTTATTTTGTGCAGCACCCCGAAATGATACTCGGAGAAATGAAAATGGTATCGGGGCGTTTCGGTATAGAAGCAACTTGTGTGCCGTATGAAAATGCAGACCTTGCAGCACAGCTTGATGAAGCAGTAGCAAATATTCACGGAGAAATCACGGAATATGAAACTGAGGAAGAACTGGAGGAGGAAGATAATTCTATTCCGGCAGACCCGACAGTGAGAAACTTTTCCTATACGGTGGTAGACGATAAAATCTATTATCGTGAAAATTCCCGCATGACTCCGGTGGAAGTGTCGGCAACCGCAGAGAACCGAATTAAGGGTATGATTGCTATTAGAAATTCCGTCAGAACGCTGATTGAATTGCAGACAGAAGATTACCCTGACAGCGAAATCAAAGCGGAGCAGGAGCGATTAAACAGACTTTATGATACCTTTTCAGGTAAGTATGGACTCATTAACAGCCGTGCAAATACTTCTGCTTTTTCGCAGGACAGTTCATTCTCTTTGCTTTCCGCATTGGAGATAATCGGAGAGGACGGAGAACTGGAACGTAAGGCTGATATGTTTTCTAAGAGGACAATTAAGCCGCATACTCCGGTTACTTCTGTTGATACGGCAAGCGAAGCATTGGCGGTATCTCTTGGAGAAAAAGCTACGATTGATATGGACTATATGATGGAGCTTTCCGGTAAATCGGAGAATGAAATCTTTGAGGACTTAAAGGGTGTTATCTTCTTAAATCCGCTTTATGAGTATGGTAATGCTTACGAACCGAAGTATCTGATGGCTGATGAATACCTTTCGGGTAATGTCAGGGAGAAACTGAGAATTGCAAAGAACTCGGCAGAACTCTATCCGGAAGATTATAAGGTCAATGTGGAAGCACTTCAAAAGGTGCAGCCGAAAGACCTGACTGCAAGTGAAATTTCCGTGCGACTTGGTGCAACTTGGCTGCCACCGGACGATGTGCAGGAGTTTATCTTTCATTTGCTTGAAACACCACGCTATGCACAGTGGAATATCAAAGTTCACTTCTCTCCATTTACGAGTGAGTGGAATATTGAGGGCAAATCTTACGACAAAGGAAATGTAAGGGCATATAACACTTACGGAACTTCCCGCATCAATGCCTATAAGATTATCGAGGAAACGCTGAACTTAAAAGATGTGCGTATCTTTGATTATATCGAAGATGATGAGGGCAGGAAAAAGGCTGTCCTGAATAAAAAGGAAACAGCAATTGCTCAGTCGAAGCAGGAAATGATTAAGCAGGAATTTCAGGATTGGATATGGTCTGACCCTGAACGCAGGGAAAGGCTTTGCAAATCCTACAATGAGAAATTCAACAGTGTCAGACCTCGTGAGTATGATGGAAGTCATATCATCTTCAATGGTATGAATCCTGAAATTGAACTCAGGGAACATCAGAAAAATGCGGTTGCCCATATCCTTTACGGAGGAAATACACTTCTTGCACACGCAGTCGGAGCAGGAAAAAGTGCGACACGTTCGTAACTGAAAAGGTTACGCACAAGTCAGCTAACAATAGAAT
>ENA-ORMS01000123-ORMS01000123.1-human-gut-metagenome-genome-assembly--contig:-NODE-123-length-85101-cov-4.621805_pt1 | contig 85101 bp, 70 predicted proteins | sample MGYA00242104_ERZ508997 | MGnify/ENA primary metagenome ERZ508997 (study PRJEB26280, sample SAMEA2338704) | human gut metagenome | biome: human gut; feature: human-associated habitat; material: faeces...
GGAGCGGAAATCTATTGATGGTTCAAAAGTTTCCCTTCTATAACATTACGTCATCTGAAAAGACCTTGTAATCCGAACCATTACGGTTTAGATGCAAGGTCTTTTTTGCGCCTAAAATCCTTATATGTCAAGGATTTTATGGAATTTTAATATTAGATTTGTCTAATACCGAATTTTGAAAATTCTTCAAATTTGTGTTGTAAATAATAATACCTTCAAATATATGAATCAAGCTGTTCAAGATTTTTGGACTGCTTTTCTTTTATAGTAAGCAGCTTCGTGTTTGTTCGGCGTTCGGTATCCATTCATTGAATGTGGGCGAGAATTATTATAGAATTCCATAAATGTTGTTATGGAACGCAGCATATCTTTTTCAGATCGATAATCCTTACGATATATTTCTTCTTGTTTAAGCGTCTTAAAGAAAGATTCGCAAACAGAATTATCGTAGGGATTATGAGCGCGCGAAAAGGATTGTTTTATGCCGTGCTCTTTGAGATAGGTTGTGAAAGTATATGAAGTAAAATTTGCACCATTGTCTGAATGAAAAATAAGTCCCGGTGCAGGATTTCTATCTATAATAGCCAACTTTAACGTTCCTTTGGTAAGGTGTGTGCTATTTCGTTCGGATATTCTCCAAGCAATGACTTTTCTCGCGTAAAGATCAATGATAGCACAGAGATAATATGTTTTATTGTTAAAATGAAAATATGTAATGTCGCTCACCCATACCTCATTAGGAGCTTTTGCGGTGAAATCTTGTTTTATAAGATTATCCTTGCGCTCCTTATTTCTATAGTACAAGGCTTTGGCACCGCCACGGATGCTGAATAGACCATTCTCGTGCATAATTCGCGCAACTGTTCCTTCAGCAATGGATATGCCTCGTTCACGCATAATAACTGTGATTCGACCGGCACCGTAGGTCTGATTGCTTTCATGATATATTTGTTCGATAATAGGGAACAGCTCTCGCCGACGCTGCGCGCTTTTTGTTTCTCCACGTTTGTTTCTTAAGGTGTGGTTATAGTAAGTTCCTTTGGCAACCTCAAGAGCTTCGCATAAGGTGTTCACGTTGTACTCCTCGCGCACCATCTGCTCGATTGCTGCGAGCCTTTCTTGTAATGATGCGGTGGCGGCGCAGGGGGCAGATTTTAATATTGCTATGATATTCTCTTGACGCTCGCATTTTTGCTTTAGCAAGTGATAGTCTTTTAAATTCAAGGCTGACATTTTTTTGGGCAGCCCATTTTTGATCCAATAATATACCGTGCTTCGCGGTACACCTGTTTGTGTAACTATGTCTGCGACTTTGGTGCCTGCGGAATAAAGTTTCAATACGGTTGCTTTTAGTTTTTCTTGTTCTTTCATATTGCTTCTCCTTAAATATGTGATAAAGCAATAGTATAGCACATGATTATTAATAAATTTTTTTTACAAGATATTTATATAAGTGTGATATCCCATTATTTATGATTTAAAATTAAAATCATTGAATATAGTTTCAATATATATTTCTGAAAATACAGAAATTAATTATGAAATATATTGTGTTTCTATTCAAAATATGATATAATAATATCACAAAACATTTTGTTAGAGGGTAGAAAAGTGAAAATTAGTTATAAGCCGCTTTGGAAACTGCTTCTTGAAAAAGATATGAGTAAAATGGATTTGCTGAGTGTTACGAAAATAAGTACCTGTACTCTTTCAAAACTTAGTAAAAATGAGCCTCTTAAAATAGATACAATTAAGAAAATTTGTGAGGCAATGAATTGTAGTATAGAGAATGTAATTGAATTTTTACCAGAGGAAAAATAATTTATTTTTGGGGATTGCTATGTCGTCAATAACACAAGGAACAGTAATAAGTGGAGTAAGATCCGAGAAATATAAGGGTATAAATTGTTATGCTATTGTCATTAATGCGCGATGTGATTTAGCGCAAGGTAAAGCCAATAAGATATATTACCTTATTGCAATGTCATTGGAAGAATGGGTCTTTTCTTCAATTGGATTTTCCACCATTTTTAATAGTAAAATCAATGATATAGGTAAAAAAATAAAACAAAAAATCGAGAGTGAAGGGTTGAGCTGGGAGGATTTGCAAGACTTTTCTCCTGTTGATTTCAACAAAGTAATTGAATCTACCAGCTTTAAGGGGAAAGAGAAAGATAGTGTAAAGGTTGAGTTCCTCCAATTTTCTCACTTAAGATCTGACAAATTAAGCATTGAAGAAAAAAGAGAAATAATGAAAAACAAAAAAAAATTAGTAAACAATTTTTTTGCTGAAATGTCAAATGGAAAGAATTCAAACTACCTTATACTCCCGAGTACCGCTTTGAAAGAAGTGGTAGTTGACAGTAGCATTATTGTTGATTTAAAAGAATTGGATTACTTAGACTTAAAGCAAAAAGATGCGTTGCTTAAATATGATATTGATAATAAAAACATTAGACTTTCAGAGGATGAAAAAAATGTTTTTAACGAAAAGTATTTTGTTCTTGATCCCCCAGGGTATGCAATGGTAGTTGATGAGGTGGATTCGCCGTGGATCGAATACATAGTGCAACATTTCGCAAATGCATTTACGCGAGTAGGTGTTGACAATCTATCTAAAGAACAAATAGAAGAGACTATTAACACAATATCGGATAATTAAAGGAGAAGAGAAGTATGAAATATATTGCTTTTGACAAAAGTGCTATAGAATATATTGCAAGCACCAAAGAGATGCAAAGTATTGAATTTGCTGAAGGAAAACTTTTTATTGATATTATCAGAGGAACGGTTAGAGGGGAAAGCACAGAATCATTGTACATTAATTATTCCAAAACTGGATTGTTTTTTGTTGGTGCACATCCTTCAAAAAGTATATTGGTTTTTGATTTGGAGCAGAGTGAAATAACTCAAAAAGAAACTAACGATGACAATCTTCTGTTGGCTTTCCAGAAAACATTTCGAACCGCTATCAGAATATGGCATCAGCAACCATTTACATCGTCAGAAAGAATGCATGGAACAAAGTCAATTATTTTCCCATACGTATTTTCCGATAGGAGAAGAGTTGTTATTGAACGGAGTCCAAATAGCGAAAGATTGACTAAACGAGGAATAATTCGTCCATTATTAATATATAAATATGGAGTGGAAGATGCGCCTCGTGTAGAAGAGTTGCCAAGCGTAAAAAATCTTGAAGATGCTGGCGAAGAATTATTAGCTCAAAATGCCGAAATTATTAGACATTTTAGATCATTTGAGGAAAAAAGTTCTGATAATAAAAGTACAAATCCTTTGATACACGAGAGTTCAAACGAGCATGTTGGGAATGGAGGATTTAAGTATTTGAATTATGAAACACAACTTCAAAGACTAACTACCACGCAAAAAGCGGTTGTCGAAAACAAGAATATAGCTTCTCCTATTCGAATTGAGGGACCAGCAGGCACGGGAAAAACTGCTTCTATGATTTTGCGTTCATACAGAATACTGGAGGAAAAAAGAAAAGACGGGATACCTTATAAAATTTTGTATGTAGCACATAGTGAATCAACGAAACAGGACGTTTATAATAGTTTTTCGTTGCTTGAAAATTCAAGTTTGTATTTAGAGGAGACTGCAAAACAAAAAATACAGTTTACTACGCTGTTTAATTATTGCATTAACTCTTTGGGCCTGACATCTTCAGAGGTCATTGAGAATGATGCGGCAGAAGCTAAGCAGACTCAAAAACTGTTGATTGCAGAAGCGGCGGATACAATTATTTCTTCTAAATATAAGACATACAAACCTGTGTTATCCGAAGAATTCAACAAATTATTTGATGAGAGATATACGCCCAAAGGGGTTTTGGTTTCCCTTCTTCAGCATGAGTTTAGTGTCCAAATAAAAGGAAGGACGGATGGCTCTATTGAGGAATATCTACTGTTATCTCCGATTCCCAATGCACTGCCTGCAAGATCTGAAAATGAAAAAAAATTTGTGTATTCAATATTTCAAGAATATCAACGAATGCTTGCTGTCACAAATGTTTATGACAATGATGATATAACGGTAGCGGCTCTGTCGAAATGGAATACTCCAATTTGGAGAAGGGAGCGATTGACTCAAGGATTCGATTATTTGTTTGTTGATGAAATGCATTTATTTAGCCTTAACGAACAGCATACTTTTCACTGTTTGACGAAAGATCTCAATCAGAAAAACATTCCTATTTGTTTTGCTTTGGATTATAGCCAAGCAATAGGAGACCGCGGTGATATTTCTCAAGATTATATTGAAAAAGTGTTTGGAGAATCCGAACGTAATAACTATAAAACAGTATTTCGTTCTTCTCAACAAATTACAGACTTTTGCGCAGCAATAGCGGCTTCGGGAGCTCTTATGTTTCAATCAAATTATAGAAACCCGTATGATGCTCCTGCAAGTGGTTTCACGAGTCAAGAAGAGGCTTGGTGTTCTACACCGGAGTTGCATATGTATGGCGATGATGACGCTATGATGGGCTCTTTAAAGCAACATATTGAAAAGTGTAAAAAAGATTTACAGTGCAAGAATTCTGAAATAGCTATTATTTCTTTTGAAGACTCATTGCTTTATCCCGAAAAAATTGAAGCTTTATCTCAAAATATTAATAGTGAATTTTTGGTGTTGAGAGATCGCGAAACAGTGAATGTAAGATATTCAAGCGGTAAGAGTGATCCTATAGTTTTGTCGAGTCCCTATAATGTCAATGGACTTGAATTTAAGTGCGTAATTTTGGTCGGTGTTGATGAAGGTCGTGTTCCTCAAAATGTAGGAGTTACTGATATATCTGCCAACTATATTAAATATTCCGCATTCAATCAGCTGTATTTGACATCATCACGTGCTAAGTTTAGATTGATTTTAATTGGAAACTCATTGCATGGGGTATCATCTTGTCTTCAATATGCAATTGAGAATGAAAGATTAGAAGTTTCGACTCACAACTAATATAATTGATTAACATCTCAATCTTGAACTGTTAGCGTTCGTTTTGAGGTGTTTTTCAATGTTATAATACTTTTTAGCTTTTTATAGAATAAACAAGTACAATGTGCCAAAAAAATTAAATAGGCCGTACGAATTGCTGAGTTGCATTTTTGTACTATGATCCCAAGATAAAAAGTCGACATTTTTGCAGAAATAGCAAGTGTCGGCTTTTTTGTCGTCCCAAAATGTGTTATAATGTAATTAATAGAGAAGTTTTAGCTTGTTTAAGGAGGTGAAAATTTGAATTATACTAAATTGGTTAGAGAATATTGTAAGAATAATAGCGGTGCAATTTTTGATGTGTCAAAGTTAAAAGATACTGAATTTGCAGAAGTTCCGTATAAAACTTTGTTAAAGATATTAAATAGACTTGAGGAAGAAGGATTGCTTTCGGCTGTTTCCAAAGGTGTTTATTTTATAGGCGAAAAGCCGGTGGACGAAGAGTCGATTTTCGATGAATATGTAGACAATGGAAAGGGAATGTTTGTCGGATATCAATTGTTTAATGATGTGGGAATATCCGATTACTTTGATCGCCAAATAGAAATTTATACGAATAACATAAAGTCGAAGCAAAAGAGTGTAGGTCAGTATTTTCTAAAAAGAGTCGAATTAGAGTTTGATGACGATATAGTAGATTTAGTTGCATTATTAGAGATATTAGACGCGGGGTATTCGATGAAAGGTTTTGATTTTATGGCTTGCAAGAAAACAGTGGACATGCTGCTGCAATCATATTCTGATAGTAGCTTTCAGAAAATTGTAAAAGCAATACGATACGAGTATTCTACTATAAAAAAATTAAGTGAATTGTTAGATGCAAATAGCATAGACAATAACTGCTTGGATATATTTGAAAGTACTTATAAAAGCTCAATAAGATAATGTCTAAATGATAATGAAGAGGTCTGAAACGCTTGTTTCGGACTTCTTTCTATGTATTGCCAAAACAACTTGAAAGAAATGACGAAATATGGTATAATATAATTCGACAATTCAAAAGTTTTTCGAAGAAACATGATTTGCTGTCCGAACTGAATAATATTTTTTGCATATTCGACGAAGTGCACCGCACGCAGTTGAGTATAGAAAGTAAGCTTATAAAGACCGATAAAGGTATTGAAACTACTTACGGATATGTTGCGTTGGAGTTTTCCCAACGCAACATATTGCGACTTTACGAGCTATGCCGATCGATGAATCTATTGCTGTATTAGGCAACTTGTAGACAGCTACACGATGAAAGAACCGAGTGACTACGGAATTACCGTGCACATTGCTTACGAATCTTGAACTGCACGCGTGATTTGATTGTTTTATTGGTCAATAACGGTTACCCTACTGACGAACAACACGAAGCAATAGAAAAAGTTATCGCCCAAGTTGAAAACTTTAAGAGATATAATTAGAGGTAAAAATGAACGCTATCGAAATTTTCAAACAACTTATCGGAGAAAAAATCAAGCCGATAATTATAAAATATGAGTCCTATAAAGATGTGTTTACGACGTATCCTTGCAGGCATGTTTTAGACGCAGATTTTGAAAAAAGATTTACGGATGTAATTTTCGACAGCACCATATTTTACGCTTACGAAAAAGATGAGATAGAAAAAGAGTATCAAAAAGGACATTTAAACGATTTACGCAAAGCTTCTCGTGTGGCATACGAAAATCGTGTTCCAAAAACTGAAAAAGAAACAGACGGCTTGTTGGGAGAATTGACATTAGACTGCTTTATCAAATTGTTCTTCCCCGACATAGAAATGTTATATTCTCGTGTCAAGTATTTGGAAAAAAGACCGCATGAAGAAAAAATCGTCGAGCGTAAAGGGCATGAAATTAAAGGCTACGACGGTATGGTTTTTTCTATTGAAAACGGTCAAAAATATTTTTGGGTTGGACAAGTTAAAACCGGGGGGTGGAAATATTGTTTAGACGGTATTAAAAACGATATAAATAAAAGCATTATCAAATACTACTTTGCCGATGCTATTATAATACTTTGTGACATTATGCGCGCCGTCAATAGTGCTTCTGTTGAATTAAGTAAAACTATAGATAATATTAATGATATTATTTTTGATTGTAACAGTGATCGTGCGGAGCAAACAGAAAGAATATTACAATATTTTAAGAAAGAACAGATTGTAATACGAATCCCGTGTCTGGTAATGCCAAACGAATCGGATTATGACGATAGCAGCAGATTGATTGATCATATAAAAGCAAAAATTAAAAACGCTTTCAAAGATTTTGAGTTAGTCAATAACGATGATCTTGATATAGAAGTGTTATTGCTTGTTTTTCCTTTGCGCAATTTAAATAAAGTGCGTGAACTCTTTTTGGAGGTGCGCAAAATATGAGCATATTAAACTTGTTAAAAGAGGCTACACACATTATCAATAAATATGAACTTTCAGATGACGATAAAAATAGATTGAAGGACATATTATGCTACTTATCCGAATGGCGGAATAATAATCCAAGCGAAATTGAACAATATCCGCAATTGGATTTTGTTTTGTATAATGCAAGCAGAAAATTAAGAACTTTCGGGTACAATCGACTAAACAAATTCGATAATGAAGTTATCAACTCTGATAATGTATTAGCCAAGATAAAAGACCATGCTGTTGATGATTTTTATAGAACTGAATCGGGATTTGTGTTGGACAAAGCACAAAAAGACATACTTGATACTTTTGAAAATGCTAATGGAAAATTATTTTTAAGTGCGCCTACATCATTTGGCAAGACTTTTTTGCTCAAAGAAATAATTTATAGACATCACGAAAATTATAACAATATTGTAATCGTGTTGCCTACTGTTGCTCTATTGATTGAAGTTGCGGAAGAAATTAATGACTTCAATGATAAGCATGGCTTGGGTTACAGTATATTTAATTCGATTTATAAAGACTTGGAGTTATCCGAAAGAAATATCTTTATTTTAACTCCCGAAAGAGTTCTGCGACTATTGGCTATTAAACCCGATATAAAGACTGACTTTTTCTTTTTTGACGAAATATATAAAATCGATGAAGATGTTGCAATATCAAGCGAAGATGATGTGAATGATAAAATTGAACTTGGAAACGACAATCCTCAGCGAGACGAGCAAGATCATCGAGCTGTCGCATTTAGATTGGCATTATATTTTTTACTTAAAAAGTGTGATTCTTGCTATTTGGCGGGTCCGTTTATCAAATTGAACAGTTTGAAAAATGGTTTTAATACGATGCTTGAAAAACATCGCATTGCAACGAAAGAAATTACTTTTATACCTACACTTAAAAATGAAATTGATTTTCATGGGAAAACTTATAAGTATTCCTCGCCATTTGAGAATTATAATGATAGTACACATTCTGATAAACCAATAGAGAAATTAATATATGTAGCCAACAAATTACATTTTTCTAAATCAAATCAAGCAATAGTTTATTGCTTGTACCCGGCTTATACTGAACAACATGCAAGAAAATTTTCCGATAGTTTTAACGCCCCGTCTTTTATAGATGAAAAAATCCAAATGTTTATAGAACATTTAAAGAATAATTACAGTTTTTCTTTCGGTGGCAAAAAAAGTTCATTTGATAATTGGGACTTGGTGTATGCGCTCCGTAATCAAATCGGCATACATAATGGAAAATTCCCCAAATATTTTCAACGGGAGATTATGCGCCTTTTCAATGAGGGTGCGATGAGTGCATTGTTTTGCACTTCTACTATTGTTGAAGGCGTCAATACAAATGCCAAAACAGTAGTTGTATATAACAATCCTTCGGGCAAGACCAACGAGAGTAAAAAGTTTTTGTTGCTGAATATAAACGGAAGAGCCGGTAGATACCAACATCATTTTATTGGTAATATAGTTTATCTTAATGATAAGAGTCTTAAAATCGTAAATTGCGACGGCATTTCTCTTGATTTCAAACCTTATAATTCTAAGCTGCTTTTAAAAGAATTGGACTTAGAAAATATTGACAATGAAGATTTGTCGCAAAATAATATAGCTCGTAAAAATGCACTGAACTTTGATAAGCAACTGTTGCCTGATGATGTTTTTAAGCAAAACCGTCTAATTGAGCGCAAAAAACAAGAAAGAATTTTAATGAAAATACTCGATAAAATTGAGTCATTTATCGGTATAGAGAAAGCATCGATAGATGATTTTATTTATAGAGATTATTTTGAAACTATCTTGAATATTTGGTCTGAAATCGGCGAAATTAAACCTACACAAGTTAATGCGATTAAAAGCTTTTCGATAAATTATGCCAAAAAAAGTTATCAGGGAGTATTAGACTATCAATTCAAAAAATATTCTCCAGAAGATGATGAACATAAATTCGTAAATAAAACTTATAGGAAAGTCTTTCGTAATGTAAAAGATACGATTGAATATCAATTACCGAGAATTATCAGTCTTTTTGAATCATTGATAATCCGAGCTTTTGAAATTAAAAAAATTCAACTATCTAAACCGATAGATTTAAGCAATATTATTAGATTTTTCGAAATAGGGGCAACTTCTCCTCTTGGTATAGATATGGTAGAAAAAGCTATACCTATTGTTACCGTTAGAAAAATCGATAATTTAAGATTTAACTCGTCTGAATTGGATGAACAACAGAGAGAATTTGCGACAAAATTTAAGAACATAGCGGATAGCTTTGATGATTATGAAAAATACTATTTAATAAAATACATAAAAAAGTATTGCATATAGAGGTAATCTTATGGCGACTAAAAATTATCAAATATAAATACGCATTTCTTCGGCGGAATATCTTGCTTGCATTGCGTCGGTTTGCGGCGGCACAAATGTATAGAAGCCCTTACGAATCTGAAAACATTTGGATCACGCATAGATATTTTGGCTAAGAAAATGCAGGTCGCGATAATTGGGTATTTCTTTTTCGCCAAATGATTCCTGACGCTGTTTTATCCATTCGTAAATAGTGCCGCGAGAAATATTTGTTTTTTGGGATATATCCGAAATTTTCTCTCCGTTGAGATAGCGATTGACAACTGAGCTTCTTTCCTTTTCCGTATAGGGTTTATTCATATGTATTCCTCCTTTACAAGGAGATATTATATATGAATAGCTTACTCACGGCAACTTACTCACGGCAAGTAGCTATTTCGTCAATTATACACAAGCATAGCGGTCTGTAAACTTCTTTACAGACCGCTATTTTTTCTCTTTTTATGGCATTTTCGCCTTTTTGTTGAGTGATTTTAGAGCAAATCAATAGACCGAGTAACGGAGAACCAGTTGCCTGGTCTTTTTTTGTATCCCCAAAAGCGTGATATGTCATAACAACTGTAGGACTTGAATATCAAACAAAAGAAATATAAACAGTAAGAAACACTTAAAAATATGGCGTCGTTTAATTTGCAAATCTTACCCTTTACATTGGTGTAGAAATATGGTATAATAAAAAATCAAGATGGAGTCCAAACGGTTATAGCCCCGTGTGAGCTGTGGACGGACGACATAATAGACTAATATTAAAACGGAGTGCTCGAAATGGATAATGAAAAAAAGGGCTATATTTATATACTTACAAACCCATCATTTCCCGATTATGTGAAAATCGGTTATGCTGACGATGTGGTGAGCCGAGTTAAGCACCTAAATCAAACGGAATGCACACCGTATGCGTTCAGAATTTATGCAACATACGAGGTTGAATCTCGTCTCACCGATATAAAATTGCATACTATGATCGATAAACTGAACCCGGAATTGCGTTCTCGTGACGAGATCGACGGAAAAAAGCGTGTGAGAGAGTTCTATTCTATGTCTGCCGAGGATGCCTACCAGATATTCGAAGCAATGGCTGAAATTCACGGGACAACGAACAAACTTAGAAAGTGGACAATTTCTAAATCGGATGCGAAACAGGAAGAAACGGCAAAAATAATTGCAAAGCAAAAAAGAGAAAAATTTGAATTCGCTAAAATAGGTATACCTGTGGGGTCGGAGTTGGAGTTTGTTCATGACAGAAGCATTAAGGTCACGGTTGCCGATGAAAAAAGAAGAGTCTTTTACAACGGCGAAGAGTGGACATTGAGCGCTTTGGCAAAGGTTTTGTTGAAAAGAAATAGCGAGGTGCAAGGAACTCTCCATTTTTCATACAGAGGGGAGACGATTTCCGATTTAAGAGACAGGCTTGAAGACGATAGTGCGGGTTAATTTTTATTTATTCAAGTGCGTATTCTCACATGATAATAAATTATAACAGATTATTGTGGCCTGGGACTGCCTTACCGAAAGAATCAGCAAAGTGTTACCAAATAATCAAATTGAGTTTGTTATGACTGACTTCAAGCGATTATCTTGTGCAAAAGCCAAACTGCCGAGACGCAACAGCTTTCATATGATACAGACAATCCCTTTGCGGAAGATGTCGAAATTGTTGTTCGGAGCGATAAAAAGTATTATTTAGCCAAGTAAAATAAAAACGCGCTGTTTGGGAAAACCTAGATAGCGCGTTATCTTTATTCGCGGTCGACTTTTATAAGTTCAATTTGCTTGCTTTTGTTAAGAGAAATTTTGCACCAAAAAGTACTTATCGTCCGACACACTTTCGAAAATTGCCCGAAAAACGAGATTTTGTCCGAGTGACACATATATGATAGACAAATGCCTATCTGCCTAAAAGCCCTTGATTTTCAAGGGCTTTTTCGTATTTCAGGGGTAAAAATATCTTTCATTTTTATGGATGTGAAATACCGAAATCAGAGACTCGGACCGGCGACTTTATAGAAATAGTTGAAAAAATGATTATTAAATGATACAATAAAAGAAAAGGCGGTGATGAGATGGGCAAGCGATTTCCATATCCAAAACGATATTGGATTTACTTAATTGTTGTTTTTATTTGTTCAGTTTTATTATTTGTAAATATTTATCGCACGGTCAGTTGGACTGGATATAAGCCATTCTCTGAATTTTCACAGCGTGATTGGCGTCTGCTTTTTATTTTTTTAATTGAAGAGATGGTTATTCTTGGCGCAATGTCTCTGTGTGCTTATTTGGGTTTTAGAATTAATAAGAATCGAGACAAAGAGATCCTTGCTCAATGGGAGACCGATAAATATTCAGGAATTGAGCCCGGTGATTATGATTATGTATGGTTTGATTTTGCAAATACCGATCGAGCACTGATCTTGAAGCAAGGGGGCACATTCAGGCTGAATGTTCAAGAATATGATTATTGTACAGGAGATTGGAAAAGCGTTGGAACAAGTATTTATGATAATTTGGAAGCGATAAAAGAAGCATTGTTTTATGAATATGATTTTTATTGCGAAGAAAACGCTGAATTGGATAAACACGGCGACGAAATATATAAAGAAACATAATTAAACAGTGTCGGCATCAGACAAGGAATTCACATTGTATATTTGTCGTGCGCACAATCATAACGGTCTGCAAGAAAACTTGCAGACCGTTGTTTTTTATCAAAAAACGTGTATTTGAACAATCGGATAAGTGCCGTTATGAAACGGCATCATGAGTCAAAACGGAGAAGATATGAAAAAGCGTCGACTGGATTAAAACGGAACTTAAACCAAAATATCAGAGCGAACGGCGCGAAAATTTGGATATCTTACTTTTTTTGCATGCGGACGCGCCGAAAAATCCCCAAATGCGCGACTTTTTCACCAAATCGGATAGTTGACTTAATACAGGACTAAATGTACAATAATTACAGGTGATATCTCCCGCGGGTGATATTTTTTATAACATTTTAACATATTCGGAGGATTTATTATGGCAGTATTGGTTTGTGACCTCTGCGGAGGAAAAATCGTAATGGGCTCGGGCGGAACGGGCGTGTGCAGTAATTGCGGAATGGAATACAGCACCGAGAGACTGAGAGAAAAGCTCAGCGAAGGCGGCGCAACAGTTGCTGCTCCGGTAGCAGCTCCGCAGGCGGACAATTCAAAGATGATTGAAAATTATCTCAAAATGGCGGAAAATGCGCTTTCTGCGGAAAACAACGAAGAGGCGGAATCGTATTGCAACAAGATAATTGAAATCGACGTCACAAATTACAGGGCGTGGCTCATAAAGGGACAAGCGGCGGGATGGCAGTCGACCCTTCGCAATCCGAGGCTTTCGGAGAGTGTTTCCGCATTTGCAAAAGCTATTGAAAATGCTCCCGAGGATGAAAAAGAAGCGGTTAAAGAAGAGGCGGTCGATCAGATAACCAGACTTACCAATGCGATGCTGTCTCTGCGCACGGATAATTTCGCGAAAAACCCCTGCGAGGAAAACAAAAATTTCATAATTTCCGACTGGAAAGAAATGACTCTTGTTTTGGGGCAATTCATTGAAGCAACCGGAATAGGTGTTAATCCGCTTTCTGCATTTGAACAATTTCCGACGAACGTGAATAACGCTGTTGTGGATGCTTTTAGTAATGTTATTTTCCCCGAATACAACGGAGACCCGAATGACCCCGATGATCGCGCAAACAAATACGAATGGCAGAGATTCATCGAAAAAACAGATTGTTGCATAGGACTGCTTGAGTTTGCAATTGCCTTATCAGACGATGATGACGAACGGAATATTAAGCGTTATAAAAACGCGGCTTATTATCAGCAAATGATAATCGACAGTTGCTCTTGGAAGCGTGATTACAGCTCTTACGGAGGTAGCTACTGGAATAAGGAATGGATGCTTACGGATTCGGCAAAGCAGATTCGCAGAAATAAGATTGCCGAATATAACAAAAAAATAGCCGAGCTTGAAAATGCGAAAAAAGAAGAGGAGAGAGCAGAAGAAGAGGCGAAGCGTAAAGCGGAAGAAGAAGCGCGCAAAGCGGCGGAGGAAGAAGCAAAGAAACGCTTTGAAGAATATTGGGCTGAACACGCAGAAGAGAAAAAGACGCTTGAAGAGGAAGCTGCCTCTTTGAAAAAACAGGTGAGCGAGCTGGAAACCGAGCTTGAAAATGTTCCCGAAAAAGCGGAAAAGGATGAGGCGAGCAAGCAACTGCGCTCTCTTTTGGTAAAGCGGGAGTCTCTCGGAATTTTTAAAATCAAGGAGAAAAAAGCCATTCAGGAGGAAATCGATACGGTTAGCGCCAAGGTTAAAACACTTGAGGGAAAAGTCAATGCGGCGCAGAAAACCATTCGCGAAAAGATTGATCCTCTCAACAAGAGAATCAATGAAATAAACAACGAGCTGACAAAGGCGAGATAAAAAATCCCAAACTGCGCGGCGCAGTTGCGCGGCGCAGTTATTTTTCCGCAAGCGGCATATTGCTGAAAAAATATGGATTTGTTTTGGAATATTTTGTCACAACCTATTGACTTGTCTGTGCAAAACAGGTATACTTGTTTTATGGCTGACAAAATACGGCACGCAATGACAAAAAGTGCGTCTTTGTATTTGTTCTGCCGGGACATCAAAGATAAAGACCGGAGAAATTTATGAAACGAAAAATCAAAGAATGGATAAGTGTGTATATCGTAAAGAATCCGTCAAGGGCAATCCTCTTTGCGATATTTCTTTTGAACATAGTGCTGCTTGTGATATCGGCACTGCTCATCTCGGCGCTTTCGCCGGAGTCGCTCAAAAACGACGGATTTTTTGAGTCGATTTTCTATACCATAAGCATGATACTTGACGCAGGCTGTATCCAGTTTGTCGTGCAGGACATAGGGCAGACGAGCGTCGCGCTGATAATTGTTTGCCTTGTGACGATATTCGTCGGAATGATCACGTTCACGGGTGCTATCATTGGTTACGTCACAAACTATATTTCAAACTTCATTGAGAATTCAAATTCGGGAAACCGCGCAATTCAGGTGTCGGGACACACCGTAATTCTGAACTGGAATTCGAGGGCGTCGGAAGTTATAAACGACATGCTCTATTCAAACAAAAAGGAAGTTGTCATCATTTTGGTGCCTTCCGGCGCGGATGACGTCAAAAAGGAGATTGACGAGCGTATCTCCGTGACAATGAAATCCGAAAACAAGCGGATATCCGAAGAATGTAAAGATAAGGGACTCTTTGAAAGAATCAGATACATAAACAGAAACAAGCTGAGAAACAGACTGACGATAATCATCAGAGAGGGCGACACATATTCGACCAAACAGCTCAACGATATTTCGCTTTTGCAGGCAAAGTCTGTCATAATTCTCGGCAGGGACGTTCAGAACGCGACGTGCAAATATGAGCTTTCGGAGCGTATCGAAAAGAACGAAAAGGGTAATGCGAACACTATAAAGACACTTGTTCAGGTTGCGGAGATAACAGGCTCCGAGGCTTCGGCTGACGATCAGGTGATAATTGTCGAGGTTGATGACGACTGGACGGCGAGCGTTGTCGATAAGATTATATCGCACAAGGAAAATCTGGGCAAATGCAATATCATTCCCGTGCCCGTCAACAGGATACTCGGTCAACTCCTCTCGCAGTTTTCGATCATGCCCGAGCTCAACTTTGTATACGGCGAGCTGTTTTCAAACAAGGGCGCAGAGTTCTTCTGCAAGACTGTTGACGGTTCGGAGAAGGGAAATGATTTCGTTTCGTCCATGCTGAAGGGCAGCGATACTTCAATCCCGCTTACGATAATGGATGTTAAAACAGGAAGGGAAGGCTTCTTTGTTGCAAACGAAGAATGTGACGACAAGCCAAAAGCGGCGCTTCCGGCTGTGACGTTCCCCGTTAGAATGAACCGTCATTTCTGGCTTGAAAGACGAAACGTTGTTATCGTCGGTCACAACAGCAACAGCAAGGAGATAATGGACGGATTCCAGTCATTCCATAACGAATGGAACAGGGAAGGCGAAGATATTCTGAACATCATTGTCATAGACGATAAGAAAAATCTTGAAAAGCGCAATTATTACAGGGATTATCCTTATGTCCGCAAGACGATTGAGGCGGACGTATATGACGGCGACATAATAAAGAAGGAGATATCCGATTTTGTCGACAGCTGTGAGCAGGACGCAAGTATCCTGATTCTTTCGGATGATATGGCACTTTCGGAGGATATCGACGCAAACGCGCTCACATATCTCATTTATGTCCAGGATATCATTCAGGAGCATGTCAACCGTATTCCGGACTTCGACAAGGAAAGCATTGACGTTGTCGTTGAGATAGTGAATCCGAAAAATTATGATGTTGTCCGCAGCTACAGCGTAAACAACGTCATTCTCAGTAACAGATACATTTCAAAAATGATGACTCAGATAAGCACAAAGGAATCGCTTTATGAGTTCTACAAGGATATTCTGACATATGACGAGCTCGGCGTCGACAAATATGACAGTAAGGAGCTTTATATAAAGAAGGTGCGCAGATTCTTTGATGAAATCCCCGCGCCGTGCACGGCATATGAGCTTATCCGCGCCGTTTATGACGCAACCCCTGACGATAACAAATCAATCGTTATCGGTTATATCAAGCCCGGCGGGGAGATGGTGCTTTTCTCCGGAAAGCAGGAGGAAATCAACGTCGAGCTGGATGAAAAGGATAAGCTGATAATATTCAGCAACCATTGAGACAAAGCAAATAACATAAAAAATGCGTCCGCGGATTTACTTTCCGTGGGCGTATTTTTATATATTTCCCGCGCTTCAGATTGATATAAATTGCGACTTTATATCAGCTTTTCTGACAAAAAGCAACATTCTATTGACAAGATTACCACAAGCAATTATAATAAAAATGAGCCAAATTAAGACAACGTGGAGGAATACATTATGAGTTGGGTAATTTATGCCATTGTGGCACTTTTTATCCTGACATTGTCGGCTTTTCTGGCGATTGCGCTCAGCCTTAAGAGAACGGGGAGGCTTGTAAAGCCGTTCGGGATTATATTTGCGGGGACGTTCATATCGACGTTCATCCTGCTTTTGCCGGTCTATCGCGAGATATGCGCGGAAACGGACGCACGCGTCGCGAAAGCAATACTTTTTTCATTTCAGGGTGCGTTTCAGGTGTTCACGGTTGACGCAGATACCTCGATGATACTTGAATATGTTTCGGATTCATATTATTCGCTGATTCTTTCGGTTTTGTTTGTCATCGCACCGATACTGACCTTCGGATTTGTGCTCTCTCTTTTCAGAGGGATACTTTCCGGTCTGCGCTTCGCTCTGAGCAGATACAGGGATATGTATGTCTTTTCGGAGCTGAACGAAAAGTCGATAGCGCTTGCGGGCGATATACGCAAAAATCATCTGAGAGCGGCAATTGTGTTTACGGGCGTTTACGAAAAGGATGATGACGATTATTACGAATTTCTCGAAAAAGCGCATAAAATACGCGCAATATGCTTCAAAAAGGACATTGTCGACCTCAATCTCAGAGCACACAGCAGTTCAAAGCCGCTTTATCTCTTTGCGATAAACAGAAAAGAGGCGGAAAGCATGACCTCATCTCTGAAGCTCATAAACAAATGTAAGTCTGAAAATAAGAGCGGAAAATCGCATGCGGAGACAGTGCTTTACACGTTCACAACGGGCGCCGAGAGCGAAATACTCCTCGACCACACGGACGGAACCGCCGTGAGAGTCCGCAGGATAAACGAGGTTCAGTCGCTTATCAATCGTTTGCTTTATACGCAGGGCGTCGAGCTTTTCGATGATGCCTGCGAGCCAGAAACCGAAGGCGGCAACAGGAAAATTCATGCTGTCGTTGTCGGACTCGGTAAGCACGGAATCGAGATGGTCAAGGCGCTTTCATGGTACTGTCAGATGGATGGCTACGACCTTGAAATCGACGCTTTCGATATGGATGAGCTTGCGGGGCAGAAATTCATGATGTCGTGCCCTGAGCTTGTCGCCGCCGAAAACGACGAGGAGCGCAGAAAACGCGGCGGCGACGCTCCGGAATATAACATAAAGATACATTCGGGAATTGATGTAAGAACGAAGAGTTTTGCCGACACGGTCGGCAAAATGAAGGATATAACATATGCATTTGTCGCCATAGGCGTGGACGAGGGGAACGTTCGGATAGCGTCCGAACTGAGAACGGTATTTGCAAGAATGGGCATAAAGCCGAAGCTCCGGACGGTCGTCTATAACTCCGATGAGGTGCGGGCTCTGCGCGCGGCGAAGAGTGATGATGAAGGGGCTTATAATATCGAATTCATAGGCGATATCGAAACGTCATATTCGGAGGACGTCATAATGAATTCAAAGCTGGAGGAGGACGCACTGAACTGTCACAGGGCTTATGCGAAGGGCGACGTCGAGGTGGAAAAGAAGTTCTGGCAGTATGAATATTTTTACAGGTCATCCGTCGCGCTTGCGATACATATCGTGGCGCGGAAGCACTGCGGAATTCCCGGCGCGGACAAGCCCATAAGCGCATGCAGCGAAGAGGAAAAGAACACGATAATCGACCTTGAACAGAGAAGATGGAATGCCTATATGCGTGCCGAAGGGTATGTATACGGAAGCCGGAAGAGCGACGTCGGCAAAATGCACAGTGACATTGTGAAGCCTATGTATCTGCAGAGCGACGAAAGGGAGACTGTCATAAGAGTCGGAGGCTACAAGGAAATTTCGCAGGGCAAAAAATCGGCTGATTCTGACATTAAATCGGGAAGCCGCTCCGGAACGCGGATAAAATCGAAAAATAAATAACAGGGAGGACATTGTTATGCACATATTTCTTATAAGACATGGGGAGTCGAAGGCGAATTCGGGAGAAAATTATGTAAAAAGATTACCGGATCATCTCGTCGAGCTGACCGAAAAGGGAAAAGAACAGGCGAGGGAAAACGGAAAGTGGCTCGCAGAATATTGCCGCGAGCACGGCGTCGATCTGTCGAAGGCGCGTATATGGAGAAGCCCGTACGCAAGAACGAGACAGACCTGCGATGAGTTCAACAAATACCTCGGCATAAGCGATATAAAAGAGGATATAACGCTCACAGAACAACAGTTCGGCTTGTTTGATTCCGTTCCTGAGGAGGACTGGGGAAAGCTGTATCCCGTTGAATACGCGGAATACATGCGTCAGAGAAGCAATTTCGGGAAATTCTATGCAAGACTGCCGATGGGAGAAAGCCCGTTTGACGTCGCTATAAGGATTCATCAGTTCATGGGCACGATATACAGAGACTATGAAAAGCACGGAGTCGACACCCTCTTCGTCTTCACTCACGGGACAACCCTGCGCACATTCCTTTTGCGCTGGTTCCATTATTCGCCTGAATGGTATCATGATGAGCGCAATCCGAAAAACTGCTGGATACGCGAGATAGACGGGAAAACCGACTGCGGATACATAAATAACAGCCTGTAAATCCAGTCGACATATTTTTAAGGAGAAGTTTTAATGAATGAAATCAGAATGAGCGCGCTTTTTTCGGAGATTATGGGAGGAGCGAGCAAGGAAGAATGCAGCGGCGTCGGACCTTTCACGGCGGAAAGATTCGTCTGCGAGACGATTGCCAAGCTGATTGGTACGGAGAACGATCCCATTTCCGGAGAGTTTGCGGACGCAAAATGCGTCATATCGAAGGCGACGGCGGACAGCTATTCGCTTATGACCGATCTGATGCTTTATGTCAAAGAAAGTCAGGCAAAAAGTTCGTTCTATGACGAGCTTTATATGAAGAACAAGATATGGGCGGCAAGCGCATTGGCAAAGGAAAAAGGTCGCGACAAGGTGACTGTCGATCTGCTTCTTTCTTGCATTTTCGATGATCCGAGCAAGGCGATAAAAAGCGCGCTTGACAAGGTTGTCAGCCCCAATGGCGAAGGCGCAAAGCCCGATGACGGACAGCTTACGGATGAAGACTGGGCGGATATTTTCGATTCTTCCGAAGAGGACGGAACGGAGTCATTTTTGGCAAGATTGCTCGCTGATGATGAAAAAAAGCGCAAAAACGGCGAGACGGGCGCGGCTGCGTCGTCCGAAAAGACGCTCTCTCCTCAGGAGGCGAAAAGTGAGATATCGGCGCTTGTTTCGGATATCGGAAGGATACGCGCCGAGCTGGGAGATGCCGTCTACGGACAGGACAACGCCGTAAACGTGTTTGTAACGGGATATTTTCAGGCAAGGATGCTTTCGATGATGGACAAATCGAGAAAGCGCCCGCGCGCAACGTTTCTTTTTGCGGGCCCGCCCGGAGTCGGCAAGACGTTCCTTGCGGAAAAAGCGGCAGAAGTGCTGAAAATCTCTTTCATGCGGTTTGACATGAGCGAATACGCAGATAAAGAGGCAAACCTTGAATTCTGCGGTTCGGACAAGGTCTATAAAAACGCAAAGCAGGGAAACGTCACGGGGTTTGTTTCGGAAAATCCGAGATGCATACTGCTTTTTGACGAGATAGAAAAGGCGCACACGTGCGTAATTCATCTTTTCCTCCAGATGCTTGACGCGGGCAGACTGCGTGATAATTACACGGATGAGGAAGTGTCGTTTTCGGATGCGATAATCATTCTTACGACGAACGCCGGAAAGCAGCTCTATATGGAAAGCGAGAGCGGAGATTTCTCATCAGTTTCGAGAAAAGTCATTGTCAAGGCGCTCCAGAGCGATATAAATCCGTCGACGGGTGCGCCGTATTTCCCCGGGGCAATCTGCTCAAGATTTGCTTCCGGCAATGTTGTGATGTTCAATCATATCAGCGCGCACAATCTTCGCGCAATAGCGAAAAAAGAGATAGAACGTCACGCCGGGAATTTTGAAAGGACGACGGGAATAAAATTCTGTTTTGACGAGAAAGTCTATACGGCGCTTATGTTTTCCGAGGGCGGCGCGGCTGACGCAAGATCTGTGAGAAGTCGGGCAGAAACGTTTTTCAACGACGAACTCTACGAGCTTCTGCGCCTTATCGCCGCGGAAAAGGTTGAAACGGGGATAGACAATATAGAAAAAATCACCGTAAGCGTTGACCTTTCAAGGGCGGACGCGAAAATCTCCGCGCTTTTTGAGCCGGCGGAAAAGATAAAGGTTCTTGTTTTTGCGGATGAAGACGCAGTGTCCGCCTGCGGAGCGGACGGAAGCGCCCTTGAAATATTCGGCACGCAGGACTTTGAAAAAGCCGTTGAAATCATCAAAAATTATGAAATAGGATTTGTGCTTGCGGATATGGGCTGCGGCGCGCAGGAGGCAGACCTTGAAGCCCTCAATATTGAGGATGTCGACTCTCCGGCGCGAGACTTCTTCAGATTTTTGCGCGAACGCAAGCACGAAATGCCGATATATATTCTGGAAAACGGCTCGTCGCTCAGCGAGGAGGAGAGGGTCTCGTTCTTCCGACAGGGAGCGCGCGGCGTGATAAGCAGGGCGGAGGGAAAAGAAAAGCTCGCAGAAGAGCTTTCCGGAATTGCCTTCGGACTTCATCAGCAGGCGAGCATGATCAGTCTTGCGAAGGAAAACAAGCTGATTTCCTTTGAAACGGCGCAGACGGTTTCAAAGGACGGGAAAAATGCCGCGATAAGGCTGTTTGATTTCAGAATGATCATTGCTGTCGAATCGGAGGATACGAAAAACGTTCTCAGCTCCGTATCGACCCCGAACGTTCATTTTTCGGATGTCATCGGCGCGAACGACGCGAAAAAAGAGCTTGCATATTTCGTCGAGTATCTTAAAAATGCTAAAAAATATACGGGCACGGGCGTAAAGGCGCCGAAGGGCGTTCTGCTTTACGGACCTCCCGGAACCGGCAAAACAATGCTCGCCCGCGCGATGGCGTGCGAGTCCGGAGTGACGTTCATTGCCGCAGAAGGAAATCAGTTCCTTAAAAAATATGTCGGCGAGGGACAGGAGAAGGTTCATGAGCTTTTCAAGACCGCGCGCAAATATGCGCCCTCCGTGCTGTTTGTCGACGAGATTGATGCGATCGCAAAGGAGAGAACGGGCGGAGAATTTTCAGGCGCAAGGGGCGAGGAGACGCTGACAGCATTCCTTACGGAAATGGACGGATTTTCAAGCGATCCTTCAAAGCCGGTCTTTGTCCTTGCGGCAACGAATTTCGACGTCGAGCCCGGCAGCGGCAAAAGTCTTGATGCCGCGCTTATGCGTAGGTTTGACAGAAGAATATACATAGACCTTCCCGGCAAGGCGGACAGGATAAGATTTATGAACATGAAGGCATCCGCAAATCACGCCTTTGCGATATCGGCGGATGAGATTGAAAGCATTGCGCTGAGGTCGACGGGGATGAGCCTTGCAGAGCTTGACTCCGTTATGGAATTTGCCCTCAGATCTGCCATAAGAGAGGGAAGCACCGACGTCACCGACGCTATTCTTGACGAGGCATTTGAAACTTTTAACGGCGGAGAGGTGAAAAAATGGGACGCTTCCCAGCTGGAACGAGTTGCAAGACATGAGGCGGGGCACACCGTCGTCTGCTGTGCGGGCGGGGAGATACCGTCATATCTTACGGTCGTTGCGCGAGGAGATCACGGCGGATACATGCAGCATGCCGAGCAGGAGGGCAAGGCGATATATACAAAGGATGAACTGCTGGCGAAGATCAGAACGTCGCTCGGCGGAAGAGCTGCGGAAATCGTATATTACGGTGAAAACGACGGAATATCAAGCGGCGCGAGCGGCGACCTTGACTCCGCGACCTATACGGCAAAGCGCATTGTCTGCACTTACGGAATGGACGAGAGCGTCGGTCTTGCGTCGACAGATATAGATGACGCTTCAATGTCAGCTGAGGCGAGAGCGGCTGTCGGACGTATTCTCAGAGAGCAGATGGAGGAGACAATACGCATAGTCTCCGAAAACAGGAACAAAATCGACGCGCTCGTCGGCGAGCTTATGGTGAAAAACCATCTGAGCGGAGCCGAGATTGAAAAGATTATGAAGGACTGACAGATATAAAACGCAAAAATCCCGCCATGCAAAGGCGGGATTTTTGCGTTTACAGTTGCATTTTCAAAAAAATCGGCGGAATTTTGCAAAAAGTATTGACAAGCGCGGCTTGCCGTGATATACTCCTCTCATAATTTCAAAATTGAATATCGTTTTAGGTAGAGGCGCGGTGTTTATGATTAACACGAACGAGAAGTATCCGCTTCCGTGCGAAAGGGAACACTGCCGAGGGTATACGGTACGGATTTTGTCGTATAAGCCGGTATTGCAGATAATATCTGCCGTACTGTCACTTAGGTGGAGAGCTATCGCGGGACTTGATTTTATTATTTGTCGCAGTGATGGTTGTCACCGCGATTTTTTCGTTTTTAAATTAAATTATTTTTCCGGAGGAGAATAAAATGAAAAGATTTTTGAGTATTTTACTTGCAACCGTTATGGTAATGGGCGTTCTGTTTGCAGTCGCTTCCTGCGGGAGCAAAACCGGTGAAAAGGATCTTGAAAAGGTCAAGGCAAGAGGCACGATAATTGTCGGTATGGAATGTGCATACGCTCCCTATAACTGGGCGCAGGCGACATCAAACGAATATGCGTCTGTCCGTCTCGACAATGGCACATATGCCGACGGTTATGACGTTCAGATAGCAAAGAGAATAGCGGAGGCACTTGGCGTTAAGCTTGTTATAAAGCCCATCGAATGGAACGGACTCACAAGCGCACTGAACAGCAGACAGATTGATATGATTATCGCCGGGATGAGTCCAACGGAAGACAGAAGACTTTCCGTTGACTTTACAAACACTTATCTGGACAGCGAGCTTGTTATTGTTGTCAAAAAAGGCTCCGCATATGCTTCGGCAACAAAGATTGCGGATTTTGCGGGCGCAAAGATTACAGGTCAGCTCAATACTTTCCATTATGACGTTATCGGTCAGATTGAGGGCGTAAAGAAAGAAACCGCGCTTGAAGATTTTGCGGGACTTATTCAGTCGCTCCGTTCCGGCGCAATAGACGGATATGTTTGCGAAAAGCCCGGCGCAATTTCCGCGGTCGCCGCAAACCCCGAATTTACATATGTTGAATTCACAAAAGAAAACGGCTTCAAATACAACGCAGAGGAAGCGTCAATCGCCGTAGGCGTAAGAAAGAACAGCTCGCTCACGGCGGAAATAAACAGAATTATCGCTTCCATTCCCGCAGAGGAAAGAGAACAGATGATGAAGGAAGCAATCCTTCGTCAGCCTGTAAACAGCTGATAGAAAGAGCGGAACACAATGTCATTTTTTGATTGGATAGCAAAGATATTTTCCGAATACTGGCGCAGTTTTCTCCGCGGTACGGGAAACACCCTGCTGATGGCGATAATCGGCACGGTTGCCGGCTTTCTCATCGGTCTCATTATCGCGATAATCAGAACGGTGCCCGTAAAGGACGGGGACAGCGGCTTCAAAAAAGCGGTTTTGAAGATTGTAAACACAATTCTTTCCGTTTATGTTGAAGTTATTCGCGGCACACCGATGATGGTTCAGGCACTCATAATTCATTACAGCCTTTTTGTGCCGCTCGGTATGAAGCCTATGGCTTCGGCAATAATAATCATTTCCGTAAATACCGGCGCATACATGGCGGAGATCGTCCGTGGAGGTATTATCTCCGTTGACAAGGGGCAGTTTGAAGGCGCACACGCAATCGGTATGTCGCATTTCAAGACGATGTTTTACGTCATTTTGCCGCAGGCAATAAGAAACATAATGCCTTCGATCGGCAATGAATTTGTCGTCAACATAAAGGACAGCTCCGTCCTCAGCGTCATTTCCATAACGGAGCTGATGTTTGCCGCAAAGCAGGCGGGCGGCGCTTATGCGCAGTTTGTGCCTTCCTATGTGATGTGCGCAGTGATTTATTTCATTCTCACGTTCACCGTCACAAGAATTCTCCGTCTCCTCGAAAAGAAGATGGACGGCGACGACTCATATGTCGTCTGCGGCTCGCAGACAGATTTCAAATCGCAGATAAATGCTCGCGGGGAGGGAAAATGATATGGCTGTAATTGAAGTTTCTCATCTCAAAAAGTCCTTCGGCGCAAACGACGTCCTGCACGACATTTCATTTTCTGTCGGTCAGGGTGACGTTATAAGCGTTATCGGTCCTTCCGGTTCGGGAAAGAGCACTATGCTGCGCTGTATAAACCTGCTTGAAACACCGACCGACGGCGAGATCCTTTTTCACGGCAAGGATGTTCGCGGCAAGGATGTTTCCCTTACGGACTATCGCTCGAAGGTAACGATGGTTTTCCAGAGCTTTAACCTTTTCAATAATATGACGGCTTTCCGCAACTGTACGATCGGCGCCGAGAAGGTGCTCGGGCTTTCAAAAGCAGAGGCGGAGGCAAGGGCTGAAAAGTACCTTTCAAAGGTCGGTATGGCGGCGTATAGAAACGCAAAGCCCCGCCAGCTTTCCGGCGGACAGAAGCAGCGGGTCGCAATCGCCCGCGCGCTCTGTATGGAGCCGGAGGTCATTCTCTTTGACGAGCCGACGTCGGCTCTTGACCCGGAAATGGTGGGCGAGGTGCTGGCTGTTATGAAGTCGCTTGCCGCCGAAGGTCTTACGATGATAGTCGTAACGCACGAAATGGCGTTTGCCCGCGATGTTTCAAGCCGCGTTATCTTTATGGATGGCGGATACATCGAGGAGGAGGGCACTCCCGAAGAGATTTTCGGAAATCCGAAAAAGGAACGCACGAAGGAATTTCTTTCAAGATATTTTGAGAAATAAGCAAATCAAAAACGAACGGCACGCCCGAAGGCGTGCCGTTCGTTTTTTTAAGATGCGTTATTTTGTCGTGGTTTGCAATTATGATTTATAATCGAACCAGTCCCAGACATGCCAGAATTCAAATGAGTCTGCGGAGATTGCGCATGCCGCAAATCCGGCTATGAGAAGAAGAGCAAAAGCTGTAACGGAAATAAGTGCAACGCTGCGCATTATGCGCTTGACCTTTGCGGGGAACTGCGGATAAACCGTTACGGGTGGGAGCGCCGTTTTGCCGAGCGTGTTTTTGACAAATCTGCTGTAAGAACGTACAAGCTGACGCATAAATCCGAAAAAGAACACCGTTCCGACAGCGGAAAGGACGGCGAGGGCGATGAACATTACGGCGAATATGCATGAGCAATAATAGGGCATAGCCGGAAGGGATGTTCCGGCTATGTGTCCGCCCGCAAACATACATACGGCAATTGCGCAGAAAGAAATTGTCAAGGATATTACGATAATTTCCCATGCAAAAAGCAGAACACAGAAAATTCCGAAGAAAAAGTTCAGAACGCCGACGCCGATTTTCAGGAGTGCCGTGTTTTTCTTTTTGTTTTCTGCGGGAAATGGGGCATACTGTGACGCAATCGCTTTCGGGTCTCCGAGCTTTGCGGCAATCTCTTCTTCCGAATATCCGTCCGCGAGCTTGAATGCAAAATGTTCTTCGTATTCTTCAATTATATCATCCGTGTCTTCAACGCCGTTGCTTTCGAGCTTTTCTTTGAGCGTTTCAATAAATTCGTTTCTCTTCATTTTTCAGTCCTCCAATATATTCTTTATTGCCTGCGCAAACTGAAGATAATCGCGCAGGTCACTTTCAAACGCTTCTTTTCCGAGCTCTGTCAGCGAATAATATTTTCTCGGCGGACCTCCGCTTTCCTCCTGAAGATAGGTTGTCAGAAGTCCGTCCGACTTGAGCTTTCTCAGAATGGGGTAAACCGTTCCGTCTGCTATGTCTATCTGCTTTGAAAGCGTTTCGGAAATTTCATAGCCATAGCGATCCTGCTTTTTCAGCAAAGCCATAACGCAAAGCTCAAGCACGCCTTTTTTGTATTGTGTATTCAAATTATCAGCTCCTTTTACGTTGAATGATTTGTTCATCATCTACTATTATATTATATTCAGTAGTTATGATTTGTCAATACTTTTTCGCAAAAAATAAAAAGGATTTTTGAAGAATAAAAAGCATCGGGATGCTCTTTCGCCGCGCAGAATTTAGTAACGCATAAGAAAAAGCCCTCCGAGGAGGGCTTTCGTTTTTTTATTTCAGTTCTTCAAAGGTGTAATAATCGTGATTGGAGAAGGCTTCGGCATAGGTGCCTTTCTTTGCGCAGATAGTCACGTAACGTATGCGGTAGCTCGTGACGGTTTCTCCCGTTGAGCTTTGAGTTTTTACCTTCTTCGCAAATGCGTTCTTTGCGATATATTCAACGTTTGACGGAATAATTATCGTTGAGATTGTCGTGCTTGCGTCCGCAATGCAGTAAGCGGGGAGACGTTTTACGGTCGAGGGGATTGTCAGGATTGCCGTATCCTTGCCCTGATACTTTATGAGAACGCCGTCACCTGCGACGACAAAGTCATTTTTCTGATTGAGAAGCCACTTTGTCGATTCAAATGCATTCTCCCCTATATATATAACGCCCTTCGGCACGGAGAGCTTTGCGAGCTTTGTGCAACCGGAAAATGCTCCGGCGGAGATTATGTTGAGCGTTTCCGGAAGGTTGAGGCTTGTCAGCTTTGTGCAACCGGAGAACGCGTTTGACGCGATATATTCCGCGCCTTCCTCAAAGGTCACGCTTTCGAGCCTTGTGCAGTATGCGAAAGCGATTGCTTCGACATTTTTTATTCTTGCGGGAATGACAACTTCGACAAGCGTGTCGCAGCCGTAATATGTTCCCGCGGTGATTGTTGTGTCCTCGCTGCCGATATATATTCTTGTCAGCTCGCGGCAACCGGAGAATGCGCAGGTTTCAACTCTTTTCAGGGTCGGCAGCTCGCCTATGTCCTTAAGCGAAACGCAGTCCGCAAAGGCTGAAGCGGAGATGACCTCAATGCTTTCCGGCAGAGTGACTTCGGTCAGTTTTTTGCATGAATCGAACATACGCTGGGGAACGGAGGTGAAGCCGTCCTCGATAACCGCGCTTTCGACGCCGGATGAATAGAAAATTCCTATGCCGATTTTTTTGAGAGTCGACGGAATGGTGACATTTTTTATCTTTGCGCACTTACCGAAGGCGAAATCGCCGATCGATTTTACGGAAGGAGTGAGTTCAAGACCTTCGAAAAGGTCGCAGGCGTAGAACGCGTAAGCGCCCACGGACGTTATATTTTCGGCAAGTTCAACTTTGGAAAGAACCGTACATTCGGAGAAAGTGAATGCGGGAATATCGGATATGAGCGGGAGGGAAACGCTTTCAAGCGATACGCAACCCTGGAAAACAAACGAACCGAGAGACGAAACGTTTTTCAGATTTATGCTCTCAATCGACGAACACGCTCTGAACGCATAGGAATCAACCGTCGTCACTCCTTCCGGAATATTTATATCGGTCAACTTGCTGCAATAGTTGAATGCATACTGTGAAATCTTTGTTATTCCCGAGGGAAGCTCTATTTTCTTCATTTCGACGCATGAGTCGAACATGCCGATGGGAATTTCCGTCATGGAGGAGGGGAGCTTCACCGTTTCGAGTTTGAGACAGCCTCTGAAAACGAACGAACCGATTGTCTTTGTGTTTTCCGGAATTTTAACGGAAACAAGAGAGGTGCAGTCGAGGAAGGCATATGAACCGAGAGAGGAAAGCGATTCCGGAAGGGTGACTTCCGTCAGCTTTTTGCATGAATAAAATGCGTTTCCGCCGATTTCCTTTACGCCCTCGCTTATTATCAGCTTTTCTATTTCCGAGCCGGCAAATGCGCCGCCGCCGATTTTTTCAACGCCGGAAGGAACAGTGAAGGTGCCGTCGTTTATTGCGGAGGACGCCGTCGGGAACATTTCAAGTGTTTTGCCGCCGTCCGAATAGAGCACGCCGTCGGCAGAAGAGAAAACGGAGTTTCCGTTGTCGACCCAAAAGCCCGTTATGCCGGTGCAACCGTAGAACGCGCCGTAACCGATTTCGGTAAGTGAGGCGGGAATTTCAACAGTGAATTTGTTTCCGCTCGCCGTGGCACAGCCCGCAAAGGCATAGCTCCCGACCGACTCAAGCGAGGTTGCCTGCGAAAAGTCAAGCGAGATCGACGAACAGTCGCGGAATGCGCCGGAGCCGATTGTTTTCAAGCTGCCTGATATTTTGAATTCTTTAAGCGACGAGCAGAGATAGAATGCGTCATCGCCGATTTCGGTTATGTTGCAGTTGCCGTGGAAGTTTATCTTTTCAAGTGACGTACAGCCCATGAAAGCGCCCGCTCCGATCTTTGTGACGGAGGAATAGATCGTCACTTCTTCAATTGAAGTGTTCCCGGCAAAGACCGAGTCGCCTATCGCCGCGACGGGATATTTGCCGTCGATGCGGCTGATTGTGAGCACGGTTTCGTCTGTGCCCGAATACGCGACGATCGTCGCTTTGTTGTTTTCGTCAACTGTGTATTTATACAGTCCGTTTTTACTGGTTATCGTTTTGCTGTCCGCGGCGGACACGCAAAGCATTGCCGCACATATCACAAAACAAATCGCCAGCGCGATTGAAATAATGATTTTTCGCTTCATTTTCGGTACCTTTCTTTTTTATTGCCGTCTGATTTTCAAAAAAGAGGTTAAATCTTACAATAGTATATCATAATAAAAATATATTTGCAAGAATAATCGGCATTTGTTTTGTAAAGTAATTTTGAATTCAGATCTTTTTGAGACTTTTCAGTCCGCAGAAAACGAGAAAAATTCCGAAAAATTTCCGCAGAAGAGAAGGGCTTATGCTTTGGGCGAGGGTAAGTCCCAGAAACGCTCCGACAATGCCGAACGCACCGATGAAAATTACGGCGGGAAAATCAATCTTCCGCTTTTTTATGTGGCCGGGGACGGCGCCAGCCGCTCCGGAAATGAAAAACGAAAGGTTTATCCCCTGCGCCGCAAGCTGTCCCAGCCCGCGCGCAAGCGTCAGATAAATGACAAGAAGTCCTCCTCCGCCGACGCCCGTTCCGGCAAGTGCCGAAGCGAGGAAAGACACGATAACATCAAGTATTTTCATAATTTTATCACCATACTTATGCCCGCCCATACAACGAGCAGGGCAAATATTACCTTCATTGTTTTTGAATTCAGTCTGTCAAGAAGAAACGCGCCGAGAACGCCTCCCGGGACGGCGGCGAGCATATAAGGTGCGCTCTCCGAAATATTGAAAAGTCCCTGTGAAAGATAGAAAAAGAGAGACGCCGTCGACATTATGAGCGACGAGGAGAGCGTTATTGCAAAGATATCTTTTGTACTGTAAACGTTTTCCCGCGCATATATTTTTGAAAGGAAGAAAACCGTTAAAATTCCGCCTCCCGTGCCGAGTAATCCGTTGACAATGCCGGAAAGCACGCCTGCAAGGGCGAAAAACAGACATTTTTTTCTCAGCGGGGCGCGGTCGGCTGTTTTTTCATTCATTTTATTTTTATTTTCCTTATTTTCGGTTGAATTTAATTTTATTCTATGCTATAATTACTTTGTTATACTGGCGGAAGAATATTCCGCGGGTGGAGTAACGATAGCCGAAAGGCGGTTATTATGACTTTGATTGAGGCGATCATTTGCGGAATCGTTCAGGGCGCGGCGGAATTTCTGCCCATATCGAGCTCGGGACACCTTGCACTTCTGCACGCAATGTTCGGTCTTTCGGATCCCGAAACATGTATGACGTTTGACGTGATGCTTCATCTCGCAACGCTTGCGGCGGTGGTATGCGTCTATTCAAGAGATGTGCTCGCGCTTATAAAGGCGTTTTTCACGATGATAGGAAAGATCTTTTCCGGAAGGGGAAAAGAGCTGACGGGGACTGAAAGATTTGCGCTTTATATAATTGTTGCGACGGTGCCGCTCGGGCTTGCGTTTTTTGCAAAGGACGCGGTGACCGGCGTTGCCGCGACACCGAGAGCTGTCGGAATTCTTCTCCTTATAAACGGCTTTGTACTTCTCATCGGGGACAGAGCAGGGAGTGGCTGCGCGACGGCGGAAAGCCTCGGCGCGGGAAGGGCTCTTGCTGTCGGCGCGTTTCAGCTTGCGGCTGTCGTGCCCGGGCTTTCGAGGTCGGGAATGACCGTGACGGGCGGGCTTGTCTGCGGGCTTGAAAGAACGCAGGCTGTGAGGTTTTCATTTATAATGTCGGTACCCGCAATACTCGGCGCAAACATAATGAACGTTACGGAGATTATAAAAACGCCCGTCGAAAGGTCACAGCTCGGCATATATGCCGTGGGTATGATATTCGCGGCGGTGACTGGATTTTTCGCATTAAAGCTCGTCGATTTCATAGCGAGGAAAAACAAATTTTCTTTATTTGCAATATATTGCTTTGCCGTCGGAACGGCGGCTGTAATATTCGGATAAAAGCAGGGACGAATTAAACGGAGGAAAATAAATTGGCTGAAAAGAAAAATACAAGAAATGATAAAGATAAAAGAAAGGACGCGGACGTGGTCGAGGAAGAGGTAAACGGCAAAAAACCGAAAAAAGAGAAACGCCCATCAGACCCTTCGTCGATAGGAAATCAGGTGATTACGGTCGCGCTCTTCGCGCTCGCGCTGTTTGTCGGGATATGCTTTATCTGGCATGACAGCGTCGGCGTTATAGGCAAGTTTATATTCGAGGGGCTGTTCGGTATTTTCGGCGGCTCGGCAATACTCGTTCCGTTTTTGCTCCTCAACCATGCGATATTCCACAAGCGTGACGTTGAAAGCGGCGCAGTGTGCTATAAATGGAGCTTTTCCGTTCTGACGGTGTTCCTGCTTTCGATGATCGTTCATTCGATACTCGGTATATGCAAGATTGCGTCACCGGACGAGACGCTTTCAAGTCTTTTTGAAAACGGGCAGAAGCTCGTCGGCGGAGGTGCCGTCGGCGGCAAGTGCGAGCTGTTCCTTGCAAAAGGAATAGGTGACATAGGCGTACTTATTTTCTCGCTTACCTTCTTCATTATACTTTCCATATTTCTCTTCGGACTCACGCCTGCGATGTTCTTTGAAAGAGCCAAATTTTATGCTGTTCACAGGATGGAGAAAAGAGAGGAAAGCAAGAAAAAGAAGAGACAGCAGGCAGAGAATAAAAAGGAAGAGGAAAAAACAAAAATGCCCGAGCGTCGGGACGTGCCCGAAAATCCGAAACGTCGCCGCGGCGATATAGACGACGAAATTTTCTATGACGACGATCCCTCTGTAGAGGAGAAGAAGCCAGCTCCCGCCATCGACGATATGGACGATTACGGTCTTGATGACAAGCCCGAGGAGAACGAAAAAGAAGTCCGCACGGAGACTATTCTCCCCGTGCCGAAAAAGGAAGACGACGATGACTTGGGGCTTGACTCCATATTCGACGTTCCCGAAAGCGAGGAGGCAAAGGAAAAGTTCTCGCGCAAGGGAGAGGAATACTATGACCCCGAAGAGTCCGAGGCGCAGGCGGAGATAAAGGTCAAGAAGGAAGCTCTTACTCCGACGCGACCCCAAAGAACGGCAAGAGAGCCGAAGCACGCTCCGGAACCGATAATCCTTCCGCCGTCTGAACCGGAAGTGCCGGATTACGTTTTCCCGCCGATAGATCTTCTTCCTTATAAAGAGCAGTCGGGCGGCGACTCTCAGAGGGAAATGGAGCATAACGCGCAGAAGATAATCGAGACGCTGGAGGACTTCAATATTCACACGCGCCTTGTCGGAATTTCGCGCGGACCTGCCGTCACGAGATACGAAATAGCGCCGCAACAGGGAACAAAGGTCTCTGCGATAATCAACCGCTCGGACGATATCTCCCTCAGCCTTGCGTCGACAGTGCGTATTTCGGGCGTTATCCCCGGAAAGAGCGCAATCGGCATTGAGGTGCCGAACAAGAACGTTTCGACGGTTTACCTCCGTTCGCTCATCGACTGCGACGATTTCAGAAACGCAAAGAGCAAGGTCACGGCGGGACTCGGAGTCGACCTCGCGGGAACGAAGGTGTATCTTGACGTTGCGAAAATGCCCCACCTGCTAATCGCGGGCGCGACGGGCATGGGTAAATCCGTATGCATGAACTCGCTTATCGTCAGTATTCTTTATAAAGCCAGACCGGACGAGGTCAAATTTATATTCATCGACCCGAAAAAGGTTGAATTCAGCATGTATAACGGTATCCCGCACCTGCTGGTTCCTGTCGTGTTCGACCCGAAAAAAGCCGCCGGCGCCCTCCACTGGGCTGTTACCGAAATGGAACGCCGCTATGACATTCTGGAGTCGACGGGAAAGAGAAATCTTGCACAGTACAACGAGGCGACAAAAGACGATCCCACGGCAGAAAAGCTGCCGCAGATCGTTATAGTAATAGACGAGCTTGCTGACCTTATGACGACGGCTCCTGATGACGTTGAAACGTCGATAAACCGTATCGCGGCTAAGGCGAGAGCGGCGGGCATGCACCTTATAATCGGCACTCAGCGTCCGTCTGTCGACGTTATCACGGGTACCATCAAATCAAACATTCCGTCCCGTATTGCCTGCAAGGTTTCCTCGCAGATAGACTCAAGAACCATTCTTGACACAGCCGGAGCGGAAAAGCTGATAGGCAGAGGCGATATGCTGTTTTCTCCCGTCGGCTCAATGTCGCCGACGCGTGTTCAGGGCGCGTTTGTCGACGAGGGCGAAATCGAAAAAATCGTTGCGTTCATAAAGGAACACAGCGAGGAAAGAGAATATGACAGCAAGATAGTCGACTCTATAAACAAAGAAGCGGAGCTTTGCGGAAAGAAGGGCAAGAGCCAGCAGAGCATGGGTGACGAGCCGAGCGGCGACGAGCCCGAGGATAATATGCTCAACGCCGCAATCGAGCTTGCGATAGACGAAAAGAAAATATCCACCTCTCTCATTCAGCGTCGGCTCTCTCTCGGTTACGGCAGAGCGGCAAAGCTGATTGACGTAATGGAGCGTCGCGGAATAGTCAGCGCGCCGGACGGTCAGAAGCCGCGGTCGGTGCTGATAACGCGCGAGCAGTATTACGAAATGCAGATGAGAAACGGCGGAAAAGCAAATAATGACGAGGAGGACGATGCTCCATGGGAAGACTGATAGTTATAGACGGGCTGGACGGCTCGGGAAAAACGACGCAGAGTCAGAGGCTTTATGAAGAGCTTGTGTCGCAGGGGAAGAAGGTCAGAATTATCTCGTTCCCGGATTACGACAGTCAATCCTCTGCACTTGTCAAAATGTATCTCGGGGGAGAATTCGGAAGTGACCCGGAGGCTGTAAACGCTTACGCGGCATCGACGTTTTTCGCTGTCGACAGGTATGCGTCATACAAATGCAAATGGAAGGAATTTTATGACGACCCCGACTCCGTCGTAATCACAAACAGATATACGACCTCAAATGCGGTGCATCAGCTTGAAAAAACAGACAGAGAACACTGGGACGAATACCTGTCATGGCTTTTCGATTTTGAATACAACAAGCTCGGGATACCCTCTCCGGACATAGTCATGTTTCTTGAAATGAAGCCGGAGATATCGCTTGAGCTTGTCAAAAAGCGCAGCGCGGAAACGGGTCAGAAGCAGGACATTCACGAGCTTGACCCCGATTATATGCACAGAAGCTATAAAGCCGCGCTTTATGCCTGCGACAAGCTCGGCTGGAAGAGGATTGTCTGCTATGACGGCAAAGATCCACTCTCCGAGGACGAAATCGCGGCAAAAATTCTTGAAGAAACAACAATGCTGCTTGATATAGCGCAGTGACGGGAAGTGATAAACAATGAAAAAAGTGATATTGTTTTTTGCGGAGGGTACGGAGGAGGTTGAAGCGCTTGCCTCGGTTGACATTCTTCGCAGAGCGGGAGCCGATGTTATCGTTTGCGGCGTCGGCGGCGAAATGCGTACCGGTGCGCACGGGATAACCGTAAAAACGGACGTAACGGACGCAGATCTTTCCGACGGAGCGGATTTTGATATGGTCGTTTTGCCGGGAGGAATGCCGGGAACGAAATATCTCGGCGCATCGGAAAAGGTCAGAAATTTCATAATCCGTGCGGTAAATGAGGATAAATTCATAGCGGCGATATGCGCCGCTCCGACGATTCTCGGCGGTATGGGACTTCTTCAAAACAAAAGCGCGACGTGCTATCCCGGAATGGAAAGCGGACTTGTCGGCGCGATATACACGGGAGGCGACGTCTGCCGTGACGGAAACATAATCACGGGAGCGGGAGTCGGGGCGGCTGTTGAATTTGCGCTTGCGCTGACGGAGGCTCTGTTCGGCATGGATACAGCCGGAAAAATAAGAAAAAGTATAGTGGCGGACTGATAATTATGTATGAAATTCGTAAACACAAAACAGAAATAAGAGAATATTATATTGAAAAACGCCGTGCCATTGAGGACGGTATCAAAACGGAAAAGGACGCAAAAGTCAGCTCGAATGTAATTGCGAGCGCAACGTATCGCTATGCGGACACGCTCCTTCTCTATATGCCGAAGGCAGATGAAATCGACATAAGACCGATAGCAACCGCCGCTTTTGAAGCGGGAAAAAAGGTTGCTTTTCCGCGCTGCAACCCCGAGGACAGAAGCATGGTTTTCCATTATGTTTCCTCGCTTGACGAGCTGGAGGAGTCGACTTACGGGCTTCTTGAGCCGAAGGACGATGCTCCTGCTTTTGATAAAAGCGAATGTGAAAAGAAAAACGTCATCTGCATTATCCCCGGCATAGTTTATGACAAAAAGGGCTACCGCATAGGCTACGGCGGCGGATATTATGACAGATACCTTTCTTCCTTCAAAGGAACAAAGGTCGGCGTTGCATACACGGATTTTATAGCGAATTCCGTTCCGCACGGTCGTTTTGACCTTGCGGTCGACGTGCTTATAACCGAAAGAGGAATATATGCAAAAAAATAAAAGCAAGGGCGGACTTTCGGGGCCGCCCCTGCTCGTGCTTACCATATCCGTTCTGATGATAGCGCCGACGTTTCTTAACCTCGGAAAGCTCGTCAGCCCCATTGCCGGCTATATTGCGATAATCGTGATGAACCTGCTGATATTCGGCGTGCCTGCCGCGCTTTACTGTTACATAAAAGGGAAAGGCTTTATGAAAAAGATGAGCTTTTCCTTTCCGAAGGGAAAGCGTCTTGCGGTGACGGTGCTTGTATCGGTGCTGCTGATGCTGCAAAGCTGCATACTCAAATTCGGAGTTTTTTATTTCGGATATGACTATTCGGCGTACAGGCTTTACGGAAGCAGTTTTTCCGTCAAAACGGACAGTCTGCTCGATATTATCCTGCCGATAATCGCGCTTGCGATAGTGCCCGCCGTTGCCGAGGAACTTGTTTTCAGAGGAATAGTTTTTTCGGACTATTCAAAAACGGGATTTTTCTGCTCTGCAATAGCGTCATCGCTGTTGTTTGCCTTCGTGCATTTTGACTTTGCGCAGTTTCCGATTTACTTCTTTGACGGGATGCTCCTTTGCTTTGCGGTGTTCCTGACGGGAACGGCAACGTCCGCAATTTTGGCGCATACAGCATACAATGTGTTTGTGCTTTTTGCGGAAAAATACGTCTGGCTGTTTTCGTCAAATCCGGACAGCGAATTGCTTTTCTGGCTGATACTGATTGCGTTATATCTGATACTCGCGTTCATCTTTCTCGGCGCGGCGGAGGGAATTGCAAGGTCGCGCGCAGAGGACGGCGACGAGCCGCCGGTGACGCTTTCAAAGGGGGACAGGCTCTCTGCCTGTCTTGCCGTTTTCACGGCAAAGCCGATGCTCATAGAAACGGGACTTTTTGCCGTTGTTGCGCTTATAGACGCTCTCTGAAAAAAGAATTTCTCGCATAAAAACCGCATTTTTCCGCAGAATAACTAAAAAATCTGCGGAGGAACATATTTTGAAAAGAAAAGCAAACGGCGGCGGAGTGCTGTTCTGGGCTGTGCTCATATCGGTGCTTTTGTCCGCTTTTATATGGTCGGCAACGAAAGAGATTTTTGCCTTTGATAAAGGAGAAGCGATTTCCGTAACGGTCACCGTTCCCGAAGGGGCGGGACTTCCGGACGTTGCGAAAATATATAAAAAGGCGGGGCTGATAAAATATCCGCTCGTATACGAGCTTTATTCAAAACTCCGCGGCGACGACGGAAAGTATCTTTCCGGCGAATTTTCGCTTTCTTCTTCGCTCTGCTATGACGAGCTTCGTCGCGCGATAAAAAACAAAAAAGGCGCGAGGACGCAGATAAGGCTGACGTTTCCGGAGGGAAGCACGGTCGAGAGCATAATAGATATTTTCGTTTCGGCGGGGATAGGCGAGCGGGAGAAATTCATATCCGTTATAAACGATTTTGATTTCGGATTTGATTTTCTTGCCGATATAAAACCGGAGGGCAGGATATATCGCCTTGAAGGCTACCTTTTTCCCGATACGTATTATTTTTATTCCGACTCGACCGAGACGGAGGCAATCTATAAAATGCTTGAAAATTTCAACGTCAGATTCACTGCCGATATGAGAAAAAGGGCGGAAAAAAGCGGATATTCCGTCGACGAGGTGCTGACGCTTGCGTCCATGATAGAAAAAGAGGCGTATTACAAAGCGGATATGCCTTATATTTCGTCTGTTTTTCAAAACAGGCTTTCCTCCCGATCAATGCCGAGGCTCGAAAGCGACGCAACGGTTGTCTATGCTGTCGGCAGAGGAAAAAGAACGGGCGCACCGATAAAAGAGGAGCTGACAGTCGACTCACCCTATAACACATACAGAGTGCAGGGGCTTCCGCCCGGCGCGATATGCTCTCCGGGAATTGACGCAATCGAGGCGGCAATCTCGCCCGCAAAATCGGATTACTATTATTTCATCTGCACAAAAAATAAAAATGCGGTGTTTTCAAGAACATATGCCGAGCATATGAAGGCGATTGCCGCAGACAAAAATAACTGAAAGGATTTTCATAAATGCCCGAACTTCTTTCTCCTGCGGGGAATTTTGAAAAAATGAAGGCGGCAATCCGCTACGGAGCAGACGCCGTATATCTGGCGGGAAAACGCTTCGGAATGAGAAGCGCTGCCGAAAACTTTACGGACGATGAGCTGGCGGAGGCGATCGCCTATGCGCATTCCTTCGGCAGAAAGGTGCATATAACCGTAAACACCTTGCCGAGGACAAACGAATATCCAGCCCTGCGCGAATATTTTGAGTTTCTCGGAACGGTAAAGCCCGACGCGCTCATCATCGCGGACGCGGGCGTTTTCGCGCTTGCGAGAGAAGTCCTGCCCGAAACGGAGATACACGTTTCAACTCAGGCGGGCATTGTCAGCGCGGCGGACTGCCTTTTCTGGCGGTCGCTCGGAGCAAAAAGAGCCGTGCTTGCAAGAGAACTTTCGCTCGACGAAATAATTGAGATACGCCGAAATGTTCCGGATGATTTTGAGATTGAAACCTTTGTACACGGGTCGATGTGTGTTTCGTTTTCGGGCAGATGTCTGCTTTCAAATGCACTTACGGGCAGGGACGGCAATCGCGGCTCGTGCGCTCAACCGTGCCGCTGGAGCTATACAATAAGTGAGGAAAAACGCAAGGATTCGCCTATGCCCATTGAGGAAACGCCGGACGGAACGTTTATAATGAGTTCAAAAGACCTCTGCATGATTGAGCACATTCCGGAGCTTATCCGCGCGGGAATTTCGTCCTTCAAAATAGAGGGCAGAATGAAAAGCGCATACTATACAGCCGTTGTCACAAATGCATACAGAGCCGCAATCGACGGCTATGAAAAGCTCGGCGAGGGTTATGTTTTTGACAGTCGCTGGATGAATGAGCTTGAGTCTGTCAGTCACAGGGAATACGCCACAGGCTATTTTTACGGCGCCCCGTGCGATAACGCACAGACAACCTCCTCCCTCGGTTACATCAGGGACAAGGCGTATCTCGCCGTCGCGACGGGAGAGAAGATGAACGGACTGACCGGCTTCCGCCAGAAAAACAAGGTTTCTGCGGGGGAATATGCCGAGATTGTTTCGCCGGGAAAATTCGGACGGGGATTTACCGTCGGCAAAATATACAATGAAAACGGGGATGAAATTGAAAGTGCGCCGCACCCGGATATGAAATTTTATATTTCCGTGCCGTTTGAGGTGTCCGAAGGGGACATTCTGCGCGGCGGAAAATGATAATTTCGACGAAAATTATCATTTTATATATTGAAAAAGCAAAATAAAGATGATATACTACATAAGAAAATCTTAAAATTAGCGAGGTATATAAAAATGACTTACAACAAAAAGTCGATAGAAGATATCGACGTTGCCGGCAAAAGAGTCCTTGTAAGATGTGACTTCAACGTACCCGTAAAGGACGGAGTCATCACAAGCGACAAGAGAATAACAGAAGCTCTTCCGACGATCAAATATCTTGTTGAGAAGAACTGCAAGGTTGTTCTTTGCTCCCATATGGGCAAGCCCCACAACATTTTTGACAAAGAGATCAAGCTCTCAAAGAAGGAAGCTGCGGCTGTTGCGGCTCTTCCCGAAGAGGAAAGAGAAGCAGCTACGGCAAAATACATCGAAAAAGCTCAGGGCGACAAGCAGAAGTTCTCTCTCAAGATCGTTGCCGACAGACTCAATGAGTATCTCGGCGGCATCGTAACATTCGCAGAGGACACGGTTGGCGCGGACGCACAGGCAAAGGTTGCCGCACTTGAGGGCGGAAAAATCGTTCTTCTTGAAAACACACGCTTTACAAAGAAGGAAGAGAAGAATGACGAAGAATTCTCAAAGCAGCTTGCCGCATTCGGTGACATATTCGTAAACGACGCTTTCGGCACGGCTCACAGAGCGCACGCTTCAACGGCAGGCGTTGCTATGTACGGCGGACTTCCCGCTGTCTGCGGTTACCTCATTCAGAAAGAAATCACAATAATGGGCAAGGCCCTTGATGACCCGAAGAGACCGTTTGTCGCTGTTCTCGGCGGCGCAAAGGTATCCGATAAGATCGGCGTTATCGAGAACCTTATAGACAAGGTTGATACGCTTATCATCGGCGGCGGTATGGCTTATACGTTCTTCAAGGCATTCGGTCAGAACGTCGGTACCTCCATCTGCGAATATGACAAGCTCGACATTGCAAAGGCAACTGTTGAAAAGGCAAGAGCAAAGGGCGTCAGCTTCGTTCTTCCCGTTGATAACATCATCGGCAGAGAGTATGACGAGAACACCGTTCATATGAGAATGTATTCAAACGCTATCCCGGACGGTTGGATGGGTCTTGACATCGGCGATAAGACAAGAGAGCTCTTCTCAAAGACAATCGCAGGAGCAGGAACGGTAGTCTGGAACGGACCTATGGGCGTTTCCGAATGGAAGAACTTCGAAGGCGGCACTTGCGCGGTTGCGGAAGCTATCGCAAACAGCGGCGCTGTATCGATCATCGGCGGCGGCGACTCTGCTGCAGCAGTTGAAAAACTCGGCTATGCCGACAAGATGACGCACATCTCGACAGGCGGCGGCGCGTCCCTTGAATTCCTTGAAGGCAAGGAGCTCCCCGGAATAGCTTGCCTGCTTGATAAATAATTTCGGAGGCGATTTATAATGGACAAGACGAACAGAAGAGCCGTTATCGCGGGTAACTGGAAAATGAATATGACTCCCGCGGCAACAGAGGCGTTTATAAAGGAACTTGCTCCCGCTGTCGCTTCAATGAACGGTTGCGAAATAGTCCTTTGCGTGCCGTTTGTTGACATTGCAACGGCTGTCAAGGCTGCGGAAGGCACAAACATAAAAATCGGCGCGGAAAACGTTCACTTTGCCGAAAAGGGAGCGTACACGGGCGAAATCTCTGCCGAAATGCTTTGCGCTGTCGGCACGGAATATGTTATCATTGGTCACAGCGAGAGAAGGCAGTACTTCGGCGAGACGGACGTAACCGTCAACCAGAGAACGCTTGCCGCTCTCAATGCGGGACTCAAGGTTATCCTTTGCGTCGGCGAAACGCTGACGGAGCGCGAGCAGAATATCACAACGGAAACTGTTTCCCGTCAGACAAAGATCGCTCTTATGGGTGTAACGGCGGAGCAGGCAAAGAACGTAATCATCGCATATGAGCCGGTATGGGCTATCGGCACGGGCAAAACGGCGACGGCAGAGCAGGCTGAAGAGGTCTGCGCGGCTATACGCGAAGTTGTTGCAGGTATTTATGACGAAAAGACCGCTCTCGGAATGACAATTCAGTATGGCGGCTCTATGAACGCAAAGAACGCAGACGAGCTCCTCTCTATGAAGGATATCGACGGCGGCCTTATCGGCGGAGCTTCGCTCAAGGTTCCGGATTTCACAACAATAATCACAGCGGCTCAGAAATAAGCAAAAAGTATCAAAGCGGACGGCGTTTGCCGTCCGTTTTTTGCTTTATTCGGAATAAATGCGGCGCGACCTTCATATTCTTTACCAAGACAAACCGAAAGGAAGAAGAATATGAAAAAATACATATCGGTTATGGTGGCGGTGATTCTGACATTTGCGTTTTCGCTCTGCGCTTTTGCGGGAGGCGGAGGGGATACGGAGGCCTCTGTTGATGCGCCTGCGGCTGTTGAATACGGAAAAAAGGTCGATGCTGTCAGCGCGATTTTAATGGAAGCGGAAAGCGGCACGGTGCTTTATGAGCAGAACGCAGACGAGCCCCTTCCGCCGGCATCTGTCACAAAAACGATGACGATGCTCCTCGTTCTTGAAGCGATTGATACGGGGAAAATCTCTCTCGACGATATGGTTCCCGTCAGCGAAAATGCGGCGTCGATGGGCGGTTCGCAGGTTTTTCTTGCGCCCGGCGAGACGATGAGCGTCAGCGACCTGCTCAAAAGTATGATAGTTGCCTCCGCAAACGATGCGGCTGTTGCTCTTGCGGAATATGTCTGCGGGAGCGAGGAGGCGTTTGTTGCGAGAATGAACGAGCGGGCAAAGGAACTCGGCTGTAAAAACACGCATTTTGAAAACCCTACGGGTCTTGACGACACGGCAACAAGCCACACGATGTCTGCGAGAGATATAGCGATAATATCCCGCGAGGTCATCAGTCACGAGCTTGTTTTCAATTATTCGACGCTATGGATGGACACCATCCGCGGCGGTGCCTTCGGACTGACAAATACAAATCGCCTTATCCGCTTTTACAAAGGCGCGACGGGACTGAAAACAGGCTCGACGGCAAAGGCAAAATTCTGTATCAGCGCGACGGCGGAGCGCGGCGGACTGACTCTCATTGCCGTTATCATGGCGGCGCCTACGAGGGATATCCGCAACGAAGCGGCAAAGTCGCTCTTTGATTTCGGCTTTGCGAATTATTCCGTTTATACGGATGAGCCGGAGGAGTTTGAAGATATTTATGTAACCGGCGGAAAGGAAAACGTGACGAATGGCGTAAGCCAAGGTTTTTCGACAGTCGTTTCAAAGGGAGATGCATCAAAGATTGAAAAGGTGACAGATGTTCCTGAAAAGCTGACGGCGCCGATCGCAAAGGGAGAGAAAATCGGCACGGTGACCTATATGCTGGACGGAAAAAGCGTCGGCACGGCAGATATTCTGGCGGCGGAGACGGTTGAAAAGATAAATTTCTGGTCTATGCTGAAAAAACTCGGCAGTTGGTTTTTATGTTCTCCTCCGAATTGAATTGACTTTATAATAAATATGGTGTAAAATGAGATGATGAAGGTCATCTCATTTTATTTTGGAGAAAGCTATGGAAAGAAAACCGAGAGCGGCGATATACACGCTGGGTTGCAGAACAAATCAATATGAGTCGGACGTGGTCTGCGAGAGACTTGCGGAAAACGGCTTTGAAATATGCGACCCTGCGGAAAAAGCCGATGTTTATATAGTCAATACCTGCTCTGTTACGGCAGAGGCGGACAGAAAATCGAGGCAGTTCATCAGGCGCGGAAAGCACTTAAATCCGGACGCCGTAGTTATTGCCATGGGATGCTACTGTCAGATAAATCCGCAGAAGGCGTTTGAGCTCGGGGCGGACTTTGTCTGCGGAACGAGAAACAAGCTGTCGGCTGTTGACTTTGCCGTGCGCGCCGTTACGGGCAACATTGAGAAGAAAACCGAGGTCGGAGAACTTGCCGGAGTGCCCATGGAAAAGATGTTTATGGGGCATTTCAATGGCGACAGAGCGTATCTGAAAATTGAGGACGGGTGCGATAATCATTGCGCCTATTGCATAATCCGCAGGGCGAGGGGAAGCGTCGTTTCGCGTGACCCCGAGGAGATCGGAGCGGAGGCGAAGGCGATCGTCCGGAGCGGGTGCAGGGAAATAGTGCTGACGGGAATCGAGGTTGCGTCATATGGCAGAGACGGCAAGGATTATACGCTTGCGGACGCCGTCCGTGCGGCTTGCGAAAGCGGAGCGGAGCGCGTCAGACTTGCGTCGCTGGAACCGTCCGTGCTGAACGAAAGGCTGATAAATTCGCTGAAAGACTGTCGCGGATTTTTACCGTCGTTTCATCTTTCGCTCCAGAGCGGAAGCGCGGACGTGCTGAAAAGAATGCGTCGGAAATACAATCCGGATATGGTCAGAAGGTCGGTTGCGATGATAAAATCGGCGTTTCCCGACGCGGAATTTTCCGCCGACGTGATAGTCGGATTTCCCGGTGAGACCGAGGAGGATTTCAGAGAGACGTGCCGTCTTTGCGAGGACATAGGGCTTTATCACATTCATATCTTCCCGTATTCGGACCGGGCGGGCACGGAGGCAGAGAAAATGACGGGCAAAGTTCCGCCCGAAACAAAGAGCAGAAGATGCGCCGAGCTTGCCGCCGTCGGAGAGGCGATTTCCGAAAAAGTATATAAAAGTTACATCGAAAAGCAGATTCCGCTTTGCGTTCTTATTGAGGAAAAACAGGGAGAATATTATTTCGGTCACGCGCAGAATATGCTTGACGTCAGAATAAAATCGGACGAAAATCTGCTGGGAAAAATCGTGAAATGTGTAGCGGTGGAGTATAAAAACGGGTGCGCATATGCTGCGCTGTGCGGGGAAGGAACAAATGAAAAAGGTTGAGATAAATCATAACGACGCGGGGCAGAGGCTGGATAAGTTTCTTTCAAAGGCTTTTCCCCTGCTTCCGAAATCACTTATGTATAAGTTCATCAGGACGAAGAAGATAAAGGTGAACAGAAAGCGGGCGGAGATCGGGCAGATGCTCTGCGAGGGCGACGAAATTCTGCTCTTTATAAGCGACGAATTTTTTCCGCGCGAAAGCGACGCTTTTTATAAGAAAATTAAGCCTGTTTTCGGAGTCGTTTATGAGGACGAAAACATAATCGCCGCAAACAAGCCCGTCGGGCTTCTCTGCCACAGCGACGAGGAGGGCGAGCAGAACACGCTCATCGAGCAGATAAAGGCATACCTATGGCAGAAGGGTGAATATGACGGGGAAAAGGAAAATTCATTTGCGCCCGCACTCTGCAACCGTATTGACAGAAACACCTGCGGCATTGTTTTTGCGGCGAAAAACGCCGCCGCGCTTCGCGCGATGAACGAGGCTGTCAAGGAAAGAAAAATCGGCAAGTTTTATCTCTGCCTTGTGCACGGTGTTCCCGCAAAGAGGGAAGACACGCTCCGCGGGTACCTGATAAAGGACAGCGGCAGCAATACCGTCCGCATTTACGGGAAAAAGCCGCGCTCGGGCGACGCAAAGGAAATCGTCACAAAATATCGCGTAATAAGCGTCGAAGGCGAAAACGCATTGCTTGAGGTTGAGCTTGTTACGGGGAGGACGCATCAGATACGCGCGCATATGGCGAGCATCGGTCATCCGCTCATCGGCGACGGGAAATATGCGGAAAACAGCGCGGACAGAAAGAAGGGGATTTACCGTCAGGCGCTGTGCGCATACAAGGCGGTTTTCGGGGATGACGTATCCGCTCCGCTTGAGAATCTGCGCGAAAAAACGATTGAGCTCGTCAGGGATGAGATACCTTTCCTAAAAAATATCTGAATATTCGATGAAAAAAGGTGCGTTTTTGCTATTGATTAAAACGCGCCTTTGTTTTATAATAAAGAGTGAAAATAAATTTCCGGAAAATCGGAAAGGTCAGGAGATGAAAAAATGAGCGAACTTCACGTAATCAACCACCCGCTTATCCAGCACAAGCTGACACACATGAGAAAGACGGAAACAGGCCCGAAGGACTTCCGTCAGCTTCTCAAGGAGATATCCATGCTTATGGGTTATGAGGTCACACGCGACCTGCCCCTTGAGGACGTCGAAATTGACACTCCCATTCAGAAAATGACGGCGAAAGTAATTTCGGGAAAGAAGATTGCCATTGTGCCGATTCTCAGAGCGGGTCTCGGAATGGTTGACGGACTGCTCGACCTTGTTCCCGTTGCAAAGGTCGGACACATCGGTCTTTACAGAGACCCTGATACGCACGAACCTCACGAATACTATTGCAAGCTCCCCACGGATATCGGAGAGAGAATAGTAATTGTTGTCGATCCCATGCTTGCAACAGGCGGCAGCGCGGCTGACGCCATCACAATGCTCAAACAGCACGGCTGCACAAACATCCGCTTTGAATGTCTCGTTTCCGCGCCCGAGGGCATAAAAAGAGTTCAGGAGGCGCATCCCGACGTCGATATCTACACGGCAGCTGTCGACGAAAGACTCAATGACCACGCTTATATCATCCCCGGACTCGGCGACGCAGGCGACAGACTTTTCGGAACAAAATAATAAATCGGAGGGAAGTATGGATGACGGAAAAATCACAGCCGACAGACTGCCAAGCAAATACCGCCCGCTCGGAATGTGGGAATATTTTGCATATTCGATACTTTTTATGATTCAGCCGATCGGTCTTGTGTTCCTTGTAATCTTCTCGTTTGACGGTTCAAACATAAACCGCAGGAATTATGCGCGTTCGTTCTTCTGCGGTCTCATACTCTTCGTAATACTTGTTGCCATTCTGGCTGCTGCCGGAGTTCTGGGGCTTCTTTTAGCTTGGCTTCTTCCGGATGAGGGCGGCATAACAGTAACTATCCTGAACGCACTTTTATAAGATTTTTTGCAAACAAAAAACGTCGACTTCGGGTCGGCGTTTTTTGATTATTACGTCGCCTTGCCGCTACGTGCGGGGAACGGCGGAGATTGCCGTAAATTGTTATAAAAAATATAAAAATTTTATCAAAAACCGATTGCAAATTACAGCATGTGTATGTTATAATATATTATCAGCGGAAGTACAGGGGAAGTGCCCCCGCTTTGAACGGAAAAATAAAAAGTGTATTTACACAATTCGGAGGTATAAAATGGGATTATTCGACAAAATCAAAACAATGGTAAACGGTAATGAAGCTGAAGACGCTTACGAAGACGAGGACATGGGCGCAACGTATGACGAAAGCGCAGTTCCCGCTCGCACGGCAAATCGCGGAATGAGCCTCAACGCTTCTTCGATAGAACTCAAGGTCGTAAGACCCGACACATTCGTGAATTCGAGACAGATTGCAGACCACCTTCTCAACAACCGCACGGTTGTTCTCAATCTTGAAGCAACAAACAAGGAGACGGCAAGAAGAATTCTCGACTTCCTCTCCGGCGTTGCATATTCCATCGGTGGTCAGCTCAAGAGAGTTGCAAACAACACATTCGTTATTACTCCCGATAACGTCGCTGTTTCCGGCGATCAGATGAGAGCTTCCGGCGCTGCAACAAGCTCCGCAACAACGGAAACAACGCCCGCTTCTCAGCCTGCGCAGTTCTCCGGCGATACGCTTTATTGATTTTTACATATCGGCATAAACGGACGGGGCGTTGCCGCCCCGTCAAGTTTTATCTTGAGATGGGGGCGTGTGCTCCCCGTAAATTGAGCGAAAGGGTCTCATAACATGACAGTGCCACAAAAAGACGGTGCAAAAAGAAACTTCAAAAAGACTTTCCGCGGCTATGATACAGCCGAGGTGGACAGTTACATAAACGCGATCACGGAAAATTACAATCTCCTTTACCGTGAAAGCGCGAGGCTCGCACGAGAGCTTGCCGAAGCGAATGACCGCCTTGCCGATCTCACCGGCGAGGAGGAAAAAGTTCAGAAAACGCTTGAAACGGCAAGAGCCGCAGCGGATAAAATCGTCGCGGACGCATACGAAAGAGCTGACGCGATTCTCGCCTCCATAAAGCGTAGCTGCGATAAAATTCTGCGCAGCTTCCGTGATAAAACCGAGGCGCAGAAGGCGGCGCTTTCGTCAATGCAGGAAAACATTCTTGTTTTCAAAAACGAGCTTTTCGAGCGTTACCGCCTGCACATCGAGCTTATCGAGCGCATTTCTCCCGTGTTTGAATATGAGGAAGAGCTGACGCCCGAGCAGTATGTCGAAAAGGTCGTTTCGACCATGAACCGCGACGTTTCCGAGGAATTCGGAATAAAGCTGGAAGGCTTTGATATAGATCTCGGTAAGCCTGAGGAAACGGAAGAGAAAGACCTCGGCGAAACGGCGGTATTTGCTCCGCAGGAAGAAAAGCCTTCCGAAGAAGAGCGGCAGTCCGTCGCGCCGGAGCAGAAGCTCGCGCACAAAAAGAAGACGGGCGGTCGTGGCAGAAAGACCTCTGTAATAAGTCTCATTGATGAATACGAAACGCCGGGAGTGACGGTTGCTCCGCGCGAAAGCGGCGTTCAGATGAGCTTTGATTTTGACTCCGAAAGCAGCTCACTTTCGGATAAGGATTGATTTTTAAGGAGCTTTATAAATGCTTTTATGGACGATTATAATAGTCATTTCCGTCGTGCTTGACTTTGTCACAAAGCGTCTTGTCGCGGGTGGAATGGAGCTTTACGAGACGCGGACTGTCATCAAGGGCGTGTTCGAGCTTGAATATATCAGAAACGAAGGCGCCGCATGGGGAATACTCAGCGATCACCGCTGGGTGTTCATGGTGATTACTGCCGTCGCAATCATCGTATTGCCGATTATTCTTTATAAATACAGAAAGCTGCATTTCCTTTTCGGATTTTCGCTTTCGCTTATAATCGGCGGTGCGATAGGCAACATGATAGACCGTGTGTTTCTCGGATATGTTATAGACTTTATTTATCTGCCGTTCCTGAATGTTATTTTCGGACCGAGCGGTTTTCCGAGGTTCAACGTTGCGGACTGCTGTGCGGTTGTCGGCGTGATACTTATGTTTATTTACCTTGTGTTTATAGACAAGACGTTTTTTGCAGACGATAAGAAAAAGAAAACTCAATCGGAGGAGACAAAAAATGACGAGACTTAACGTCGGACCGGATACGGAAGGTGTACGGCTCGACGTTTTCTTGTCCGAATCGGACGAGATCACACGCTCCTATGCGCAGAAGCTCATCTCCGACGGGTGTGTGACTGTTTGCGGCAGAAAAGAAGAAAAAAACTACAAAATGCGGAGCGGGGACACGGTTGAGATTGAATATCCGCCGATGAAAACCTGCGAGGCGCAGGCGGAGAACATCCCGCTTGACATAATATATGAGGACGGCGACATAATCGTTGTAAATAAACCGAGGGGGATGGTTGTTCATCCTGCGGCGGGGAATTACAGCGGGACGCTCGTCTCCGCGTTGCTTTATCATTGCGGCGGCTCGCTTTCCGGAATCGGCGGAGTTTTGAGACCGGGAATTGTCCATAGGATAGACAAGGACACGAGCGGGCTGCTCGTTGTTGCGAAAAACGACGCGGCGCACCTGTTTCTTTCGGAAGAGCTGAAAACGCACAGCATATCGAGAGTTTATCACGCCGTCGCTCTCGGAAGAATCGAGGAGGCGCGTACCGTGGACAAGCCAATCGGACGTAACCCTTCGGACAGAAAGAAAATGGCGATAGTGACAGGCGGCAGGGAAGCGATAACGCATATAACGCCGATTGAAAATTTCGCTGCCGGTCTTTGCTATGTGAAATGCGAGCTCGAAACGGGGCGCACGCACCAGATAAGGGTGCATATGCAGAGCATAGGGCATCCGCTTCTCGGCGACCCGCTTTACGGTCAGGAGAAAAATCCCGCGGAGAGAAAATACGGTAAACTGATTTCTGGGCAATGCTTGCACGCAAAGGAGTTGGAACTTGTTCACCCGTCAACAAAGGAAAAAATGCGCTTTGAGTGCCCGCTTCCGGACGATTTTTCGTCTGTGCTTGCGGCACTGTGGAAGAACGGAGAAGTTCTATGAAAAAATTTGAGAATATAATTCTGGCGTCCGATATAGACGGAACGTTCATTTTTCACGGCGAGCCGCTACCGACGGTCAACCTTGAAAAAATCAGATATTTTATAGATAACGGCGGAAAATTCACATTTTCCTCCGGTCGCAATCACATTGATATTTACAGCGTCGTTCCGTCGATTGAAAACTATGTGAACATTCCCTGCGTTCTCTGCAACGGAGCATTTTGCTTTGATGTCAGAACGCGCGAGATGAAAAACGTGCATTATCTCGAAACGGAACATCTTCGCCCGCTTTTCAATCGCGTAAGGCAGATAGCCGGAGACAGGATCGGCTTTCGGACGTCCTGCGAGCGTGGTTTCATTTATGACAAAAACGACGTTGCGATGAAAGAAAGCCTTGAAAAGACGAAGCTCGATCGTTTTGCGACGGCGGTCAGCTTTGACGAACTCTGCGAGGGGAAATATTTCAAGGCGGTGTTCATCTCCGATCCCGACCTGCTGAAAAGCACATTTGAAATTCTGCGTGACGAATTTCCTATGTATGACTACACTAAGTCAAACTCTTGGCTTTACGAGGTTATGCCGAAGGGCATAAGCAAGGCGTATCAGCTCAGATATATAACGGATGAAATCAGAAAATCGAACCCGGATGTAAAGTTATACTGTATGGGCGATTTTGATAACGACATCGATATGCTCCGTGCGGCGGATGTCGCGATGTGTCCCGAAAACGCAACGGATAACGTAAAGCAGATATGCGACGTCCGTCTCTGCCATGCAAAGGACGGGGCAATAGCGGACGCAATCCGAAAAATCGAGGCGTCGCTTTGATTTTTGAATATTATACAATCGTATAAGGAATAAATAAAATGATAAAAAACGACCTTTCAAAAACGGAACTGAAAACATCTGATTTCAATTTTGACCTCCCGCAGGAGCTGATAGCGCAGCACCCCTGCGAGCCGAGAGACGCCGCAAGGCTTCTCGTTATGGATAGGGAAACACAGACCCTTGAGCACAGGATATTCCGCGATATAACGGAGTATCTCCGCCCGGGCGACGTCCTTGTTATAAACGATTCGAAGGTCATTCCTGCGAGAATATACGGTAAAAAGCTCGGCGAGGGCGGTGCAGCCTGCGAATTTCTGCTTCTCCGTCAGAAATCGCTTGACCGTTGGGAGGTGCTTGTCCGCCCCGGCAGGAGACTGCGCGAGGGGGCAAGGGTTTCCTTCGGAGACGGAATTCTGACGGCGACGATCGACGAGATAATCGAGGACGGAAACAGAATCGTTACCTTCGATTATGACCGCACCGGCGGGGAATCGCTGTTTTCGATACTGGACAGGATCGGCAAAATGCCGCTCCCTCCGTATATAACCGAGGAGCTTAAAAACAACGACGATTATCAGACCGTTTACGCAAAGGAGTCCGGCTCGGCAGCTGCTCCGACGGCAGGACTGCATTTTACGGAGCAGCTTCTTGCGAAAATCCGCGATATGGGCGTGAAGATTGCGCCCGTGATGCTTCACGTCGGTCTCGGAACGTTCCGCCCCGTCAAGGCGGAGAGCATAAAGGATCACATAATGCACAGCGAATTTTTCACGGTCACCAAAGAGAGCGCGGATGTCATAAATGCGGCTCGGGCGGCGGGTGGAAGGATAATTGCCTGCGGAACGACGTCATGCAGAACGCTTGAAAGTGCGTCGACAGATGACGGAATTGTTCATCCAATGTGCGACGACACCGGAATCTTCATTTATCCGGGCTATAAATTCAAGGCGACAGACGCGCTTATAACTAATTTTCATCTGCCGGAGAGTACGCTTGTTATGCTCGTTTCCGCGCTTGCGGGAAAGGAATTTACGATGAGAGCTTATGCCGAGGCTGTGAAGGAGAAATACAGATTTTTCTCGTTCGGCGACGCTTGCTTTATCAAGTGATAATGAATTGTATACGGAAGTATAAAACCGAAAACGCAGACGACATCTATATAAACAGGATTATGAAATGAACGATAAGATTATTGCCGTTGCAGGACCGACGGCTTCCGGAAAGAGTGCGCTTGCGCTGGAGCTTTGCAAAAGACTGGATGGGGAACTCATCTCCCTCGACTCGATGCAGATATACAGAGGGCTTGACATCGGAACAGCGAAGCCGACAAAGGCAGAGCAGGCGGAGGTTCGTCATCATATGATCGACATCTGCGAGCCGACGGAAAACTTCTCCGCCGCTGAATTTGCGGAGCGCGCACACAAGGTCATAGCTGACGTACGGTCGCGGGGAAAAAGAGCTGTTCTTTGCGGAGGAACGGGACTTTACCTTGATACCGTCCTCGGCAGACTGGATTTTGGTGAGATTGAAAGCGATGAAAAGCTCCGGGGCGAGCTCATAGCCTTTGCCGAGAAAAACGGCGCGGAGGCGCTTCACGAAAGATTGCGTGAGATCGACCCGCAGGCGGCTGAAAAAATACATCCAAACAATGTTCGCAGAGTTGCCCGCGCGATTGAAATTTATGAGCTTACGGGCAAGACCAAAACCGAGCACGACAGGGAGGCAATATCCGATTCTCCTTATGAGAGCTTGATAATCGGGCTTGACTACGATGACAGAGAAATGTTATACAGCCGTATAAACAGGCGTGTTGACGCTATGATCGAAGCGGGGCTTGAAGAAGAAGTCCGCTCGCTTGTGTCCCGTGGGCTTTTGTCTGCGGAGAGCACGGCGGGGCAGGCGATAGGTTATAAGGAAATGCTCGGATATATTGCTGGCGACTGCTCGCTCGGGGACGCCGTTGAAAAAATCAAGCTCGGTACAAGACGCTATGCAAAGCGCCAGCTGACTTGGCTGAGGAGAAATCCGAGCATAAACTGGCTTTATCCGGACAGGCTCTGCGATTTTCAATCGCTTGTCCTTGAGGCGGAGAAGATAATAAACAAATAAAAAGGGGGGGCGATTGCGATGGATAATGCGGAAAAGCGGAATCCGGCGCTGAAAAAGAAAATAATTATTTCCGCGGTGCTGTCTGTCATCGCCGTTGTTTACATAATATATCATATCGTCAAGGCTTTCGCGCCGGAAACGCAGCTTTATGTTGTCACGTATGCCGAGTATGACGATACGGAGATTTTTTCGGGATATATTTTCCGCGATGACGCACCGATTCTTTCGTCCTCTGTCGGTACGGTTGAACGTCATTTTTCGGACGGAGAAAAGATGAACGTCGGCGCGACTGTCGCCGATGTTTACAAGGTTGCCTCACCTGAAGCGGAGGAACGGCTGAAAACGATAAATTCTCTCTTGTCGGTGCTTGAAAAAAGCGAGGTCGGCGAGAGCATAACAACGGAAAGTCTGGACGCGAAAATTGAAGCATTGAGACTTGAAATAGCTTCAAAAACGGCTCAGGGCGAGCTTATCTGGGTCAACGCACACAAGGAAGAGCTATCTGTGCTGATAAACTGTCGCGAGCTTGCGGCAAAGGGAAAGACCGATTTTTCTTCAGAGGCGGAGGTGCTCAAAACCGAACGTGCCGAACTGATTTCGTCTCTCGGCGGGGTTGAGTCAAGTGTGACGACGGATGTTTCCGGATACTTCTTTTCGTATTGCGACGGCTACGAGGGCAAGCTGACGACCGCCCTTGCGATGACTGTAACGACGGAAAATTTTGACGAGATAACCTCCGCGGAAAAGACCGAATATGCAAACGCCGTCGGAGCGATTGTCACGAATTTCAAATGGTATTTTATCTGTAAAACAACGCTTGAAAGGGCGGAGGGACTTTATTCGGGGGGGAATTACGATTGCAGTTTCATCGGTAATTCCTGCCCCGAGGAAATGTCACTGAGCCTTTTATACAAGAGTATAAATTATGAAAAAAACGAGGCAGTGCTTTGCTTTTCGTCATCTTATATTCCATCGGGATTTGACATGACGAGGTTTCAGCAGATGAAGGTTCTGTGCGCAAAATGCACTGGGCTGAGAGTTCCGTCATCGACTGTGCGCGTTATTGACGGGCAGACCTGTGTTTATATATTCAAGAAGGGAATTGCGAGGGTACGCGCCGTGAACATTATCGGTGAGAGGGACGGCAGCTATCTCGTCGACGGCAACGTCGGCGATGACTGCAAGTTTGCCCCGATTGCGTTGAACGACCTTCTGATTCTGGACGATACAAATCTTTATGAAGGAAAGATTGTGGGCTGAATGAGCGATTTTGATAAAATAAAAACAAATATCGAAAAATTGCGCGGTGATATGGGGGCTTATCCAAAGGCACGCCTTTGCGCCGTGATAAAAAATCGCACGCCGGAGGAAATCCGGTATGCGATTGACAGTTGCGGTGTGACGCTTGTCGGCGAGAACCGCGTGCAGGAATTTCTTTCACACGAGCCGTACCTTTCGGGGACGGAGGTTCATTTCATCGGGACATTGCAAAAAAACAAGGTCAAATATCTTGTCGGCAAGGTCTCGATGATTGAAAGCGTCGACTCCGTTTCGCTTGCGAAGGAGATAGCTTCGAGAAGCGGAAAGGTCGGCGTTGTCACGGACATCCTCTGCGAGGTGAACACCGGAAGAGAACCGCAGAAGGGCGGATTTTTGCCCGAGGAGCTTTCCGCGGCGCTTGAAGAGATTTCAAAAATGAAAAATCTTCGTCTGCGCGGGCTTATGGCGGTTACGCCGGTGACAGACAGCTACGATGAAAAGCGCGGCTATTTTGCCTTGCTTGCGCGACTTAAATCCGAAAACGAAAAATACTTTTCAGGAGACGCAATTCTTTCTATGGGAATGACCGGAAGCTATCGCGAGGCGCTCTCCGAGGGAGCTGACATTATCCGCATAGGCACCGGAATTTTCGGTGAGAGAAAGCAAATTATATAAATGTATAAAATTGGTTTTTCCTTATGTGAAGCCGATTTTTTATTTTCAGACGAAAATTCCCCGCGTCCGAAACAGATGCGGGGAAAATTTGCTTTTTACAGATTTTTTATTATATCTTCGATTTCAAAAAGCGAAGTCGCGGTTGAATCGAATGTCATATCGGTACCGTTCGTTTTGCCCTTGCGGTTGAACCATACGGTCTTTATCCCGGCGTTTTTACCACCGCGCATATCCGATGTGAGGCTGTCGCCTATGATGACGGTCTCCTCCTTTGAAAAATTCGGTATATGGGAGAAACAAACGTCGAAAAATTCCTTCTTGGGCTTTTCACATCCGACCTTTTCGGAGATGAATATCCCTTTGAAATACTTTTCGATTCCCGAGCTTGCAAGCCTGCCCTCCTGAACGCTGTATGTCCCGTTTGAAACGAGATACAGCCGATATTTTTCAGAGAGAGAGGAGAGAATGGCTTCGGCGCCGTCGATAAAGTAATGTCCGTGGCTTAAAAAATCCTCGTACAGGTCGGCGGTCTCTACGGGCGATGCGGTTATTCCGTATTCGTCAAAGAGCTGGCGGAACCTGCCGTATTTGACCTCATCCCGAGAGATTTCCTCTCTTTCGAGACGTTTCCAGTGTTCCTCGTTTATCACGCTGTAACGCGAAAGAAGCTCGTCCGTCGGCTCAATGCCTTTTTCGGTAAACGCCCGCGACAGAGCATCTCTTTCGGCTTTTCCGAAATCAAGGATAGTGTCGTCAAGGTCGAAGAGGACGTTTTTTATCATGCGTTTTTACCCGCTATGTCGTCCGCGACGAAGAGACCCATCGCGCCTGCCTGGGAAAGTCCGCGGGTGATACCGCTGCAGTCGCCGATGATGTATGCGCCGTCCATAACCTCAAAATTCGGCTGGTGAACGGGACGGATTGAATAATATTTCGCCTCGCAACCGTAGAGAAGGGTATCGTCGTTTGCCGTACCGGGCGCGACCTTGTCGAGGGCATAGATTGTGTCGATTATGTTTGTGAGAATTCTGTGGGGCATTACGAGGGAAATGTCGCCGGGGGTTGCTTTGAGGGTCGGGATGACGGTGCTGTGACCGAGGCGATGATCGTTTGTTCTTCTTCCGCGGACAAGGTCTCCGAAACGTTGAACAAGAACGTTTCCGTTGCCGATGCTGTTTGCAAGGCGGGAAATCGACTCAACGAATTCCGTCGGCTTGTTGAAGGGCTCCGTGAAGTTTATGCTTGAAAGGATTGCGAAGTTACAGTTGTCCGTTTTTTTGCTCTTGTCGGAGAAGCTGTGACCGTTTGCGGTTATTATGCCGTTGTTGTTTTCCGCGCTGACGATACCGCCCTGATTGAAGCAGAACATTCTTGTTTTGTCCTCAAAGGTCTTTGTGCGGCAGAGAATTTTCGGCTCATAAATGCGGCTTGAAAATTCGCGCCAGATAGCGTCCTTCATTTCGACGCGCACGCCTATGTCGACGGCGTTTGTTTTCATCTTTATATCAAACTTGTTGCAGAATTTTGATACAAATCCCGCCCCGACACGTCCGACGGCGATTATGATTTTTTCAGCTTCGATATCAGTATTCTTGCCTGTGACGTGCCATTTGCCGTCCTCGTGCTCGACGTTATCGATTTCGGTTCCGGAGCGCATATCAACGCCGACCTCATCGAGGTGCTTTATTATGTTTTTGAGGATGTTGAAGTTTCTGTCCGTGCCGAGGTGACGGACGTCCATATCGAGAAGGCGGAGATTGTTTTGCAGACATTTGAGCTTCAGATCCTCGTTTGAAAGGAACATTTCGGGGTAGTCGCGAACGCCGTCGATAACATCGGCAAAGCTCTCAAGGGTGCTGTCGACCTCGCGGATATATTTCATCGCCCTCGCTTCTCCCAGCTCGTCTCCGAGAATACCGCCGTACGCCGTGCCGACGTTGAGCTTGCCGTCGCTTCTTGCGCCCGCGCCGCCGTAGCCGTTGGTTATTGCGCAGATGCCGCAGTGGACGCAGCCGCGCTCTGCCGAAGCGGGGCATTTTCTTCTTTCAAGCGTCTGTCCCTTTTCAACTATGATAACGCTCACCCCGGGGTTGTGAGCTTTGAGCTTATAAGCCGCCATAAGCCCGCCTATGCCGGCGCCGATTATACAAACATCGAATTTTTCCATTGAGAAAATTGCTCCTTAAAAGATGATATTTTTGTTTTGGTATGTCAGTCCTCGTCGTCGATTTCAAGGTCTCCGTTTGAGATGAGGTCAAACAGGGTTTTTGTGAAATAGTTGACGATCGTGACGATTCCGCATATAACCGCTGCAAGTCCGAGCAGGGCGGTTATCCAAAGGGTACATTTTTTCTTTGATGTCAGCTGTTTTTTCATTCTCCGATTACTCCTCTTCCTTGTTTTTTTCTTCAAGACGCTTGATTTTATGCGTCGTTGTTTTTATAAAGTCGCTCTTGCGGATAATTATTTTCTTCACCGCTTTGTATGCGGCGAATTTGCCGTTTACCTCCGATACAACGGACGTTATTATTGCTTTTATTCTGTTTTCGCGCTCTTCGTCCGTCAGCTCTCCGGATTTTTTCAGCTCCTCATCAATCGCTTCCTCATCAGGAATTATCGACGCCGTGACGACTGTCGCCCCGTCTGTTTCCTTTCCGAAAACAAAGCTCTCCGAAACGAATTTGTTTTCGTTCAGATAATATTCTATCTCCTCCGGAAAGACCTTTTTGCCGTTTTCGAGCACTATCATGCTTTTTATTCTTCCCATTATTTTATACGCGCCGTTGTCGAGGCGTTTCGCAAGGTCGCCCGTATAGAACCAGCCGTCGCGGATTACCTCTGCCGTTGCCTGCGGGTTCTTATAATAACCGAGCATGACGTTCGGTCCCTTTACGGCAAGCTCGCCTATGCCTTCGGCGTTCGGCTCGACAATCTTTACGTTTACCCCGACAAGAGGATAACCGATGTCGTCCGCGCTTCTGTAGCCGTCGTGATGCATTATGCAGACGGGGGAGGTTTCGGTCAGCCCGTAGCCGACGTAAACACTGTATCCGAAGCTCTCATAGCCGTGATAAGCTTCCGGAGAAAGCGCCGCCGCTCCGCAGAGAATTCTGTTCAGCCTGCCGCCGAGAGAGGCATTGACGGTTGCGAATATTTTTCTTTGCGCCTCGCCCTTCGAGACAAGCTTTGAAAGCGATCTCTGAACGGCGAGAACCGCTTTGCCGCCTTTCATCTTTGCATACTTTTTGACAATCATCGAATACAGCTTTTCAAGAAGCACCGGCACGGCGACGAACACCGTCGGCTTGAACAGCACAAAGTCAGCCTGAAGCTGGCGGAGAGAATTGTTATATGCTATGCTTGCTCCCGCATAGAAGAACGAGAGAAACCCTGCCATACATTCGTATGTATGATGCAGAGGAAGAACGGAAAGCGCTCTGTCATAGGGGTAGACGGCGGTTCTTCTCGCAACGTGAACAATGTTTGAGCAGATGTTATACTGCGAGAGCATAACGCCCTTTGAAACGCCCGTCGTGCCGGAGGTATAGAGCAGTATGCCGAGAGCGTGCGGGTCAACCCTGTGATTCTCATACGATCTGTCGCCCTCCGAGCGGAGCTTTTCGCCCTCCGCAATGTATTTTTCCATTTCGGACGCCGGCAGCTTTATAACCCCGTCATTTATCTCGGCGAGCTTTCCTTCGCTACCCGCCATAAAGACGACAGCCGCCGTTTCGGAATCGTCGATCAGATATTTGATATCGTCCGCGCTCAGATCCTTGTCAAGAGGGACAATCACTCCGATGCCTGCGCATACGGTGAGGTAAGTCAACGCCCATTCATAGCAGTTTCTTCCCATCACGGCGATTTTCTTTCCCTCAAGACCGAGACTGTGCAGATACGAGGCAAACGCTTTCACGTCGTCATAAACCTCTTCGTAGGTAACCTCGCGCACGCCGTCGCCGTCTCTGAAGGCAAACGCCGTATTTTTCGGGAAGCGTTCGCAGCTTCCGTCGCAAAGGTCGCGGATGCTCGATATTTCGGGTACGTTATAAACGAAATTGTTGAAATTATTTTTGTTCATTTCCATCTCCGAAAAAAGATTTTTTCTTCGGGTTTTTCAGCCGGATAAAAATCAGCATAAAAAACCATTATCATTATCTCATAAAAATTTTCTTTTTACAATAGTAATAATGACTAAAAAATAATATAGCAAATAACTATTGAAAAAACAATCGGACAATAGTAAAATATTTGTATCATTTTGTTTAAGGAATAAAAATCATATGAAACAGGAAAGAATTTATCCGCGCTTTACAGTCACAAAAAAAGCGGAGATATCGATAAAGGCGGGACACCCTTGGGTCTACGGAGAGGAAATTACGGCGGGAGAGAATATTGAAAACGGCTCCGCCGTTGACGTTATATCGCAGAAGGGCTCGTACCTCGGCACGGGAATATACAGCGAGAAGAGCAAGATAAGAATAAGACTTCTGACAAGAAATGCAAACGACCGTCTCGATGAGGCGTTTTTCACCCGTCGCATTTCGTATGCGCTGGATTACAGAACGACCGTTATGGGAGAGGACATTTCCGCGAGCAGGCTCATATTCGGCGAGGCGGACGGAATTCCGGGGCTGACCATCGATTATTACGACGGAATCGTATCCGTTCAGGTGCTTTCATACGGCATTGAGATCAGAAAGGATATGATTTTCCGCGCGCTTATCGGCGAGCTTTTGCGCAGAAACATGAAGTTCTCCGGAATATTCGAGCGCAATGACGTTGCGATAAGGGAGCTTGAAGGGCTGACAGAATACAAGGGCTGGTACGAAAGAGACTTTGCGCCGCACGTCTCATCGCCCGTCACGGAGATAAAAGAAAACGGAATAATATACACGGTTGACGTTGAGAACGGGCAGAAAACGGGCTTTTTCCTCGATCAGAAATACAACCGTCTTGCAGTCTCGAAAATTGCAAAGGGGAAAAAGGTTCTCGACTGCTTTACTCATACCGGCTCGTTTGCACTCAACGCCGCTATGGGCGGGGCGGCACACGTGACGGCTGTCGATGTTTCGTCACAGGCGATCGAAATGGCGAAGGCAAACGCCGCAAGAAACGGTCTTGACGGCAGGATGGATTTTCTCTGCACGGACGTTTTCGATCTTTTGCCGTCGCTCTGCGAAAGTCGTGCGGATTACGATATGATAATCCTTGACCCGCCGGCGTTCACAAAGAGCAGAAAAACAATTTCAGGCGCGGAGCGGGGATATAAGGAAATAAACTACCGCGCGATGAAGCTCCTCCCCCGCGGGGGCTATCTTGCAACCTGCTCCTGTTCGCATTTTATGGACAACAGGCTTTTTGTCCGTATGCTTGAAAGCGCGGCGGCGGACGCGGACGTTTCGCTCAAGCTCATAGAGGCGAGACGTCAGTCGCCCGATCATCCGACGCTGCTCTCCGTTCCAGAAACGGATTATCTGAAATTTTATCTGTTTCAGGTCATATAAAGGAGGAAAAACATGAAAAAGTCACATACCGAGAGAGCCGCGGAGCTTTTTATGATGGGATATAACTGCTCGCAGTCGGTTGCCGCCGCATTTTCGGACGTCATGAAAATTGACGAAAAGCAGGTTCTCCGCCTTTCCGCTCCGTTCGGCGGGGGCTACGGCAGAAGCAGAGAAGTCTGCGGCGCCGTCAGCGGAGGATGCCTTGTTCTCGGTGCGCTTTACGGTTATGACGTCGCCGGCGACAGAGACGCAAAGTCGGAGCATTATGCGCTCGTCCGCGAATTTATGCGCCGTTTTTCCGAGAAGGACGGCACATATATCTGTCGCGAGCTTCTCGGCGAGGGCGCGGAAATCGGCGGCGAGCCTTCCGAGCGGACTCCGGAATTTTATAAGAGCCGCCAGTGCCTCGGACTGATAAAGCGCGCGGCGGAAATAATCGACGCAATCATTGAAGAAAAAACGGAAAAGTGAATAAAAAAGTCCTTCCGAAAGGGAGGACTTTTTTGTCGGAACGGCGGAAAGCAAGGACGGACGGAAGGAATGGTTCGGCAGATTTGTCGCGCGTTTTTCCAAAAATGCAGGCGGCACAAGGCTTTTCGGCGCGATGAAAGCATCAGCCCGAGAAAGTACATTGAAAAAAATTATAACTTTTTTGCGGAAATACATTGACAGGCGAGGTATATTGATATATAATGCAGTCACAGGAGGTGGTGAGATGTCAATAACGTCCGACCTCATAAGAGGTAACACCGATACGATAATCCTTTCATGCCTTGAAAGCGGCGACAGCTACGGCTATAAGATAAACAAGACCGTCAGCGCCATTGCGGGCGGGGCATATGAAATGAAGGAGGCAACCTTGTATACCGCTTTCAAGCGGCTTGAAGAATCGGGGTGCATAATCTCGTATTGGGGAGAAGAGAACGCCGGCGCAAGGCGAAGGTATTATAAAATAACTGAGCAGGGGAAGGCTGTCCTCGCTCAGCTCCGCCGCGACTGGGAAGACTCGAAAGCAATCATAGATAAACTCACGAAAGGAAACAGTTAAATGGAGAACAGAATCAGAGATTACATTGAAAGCGTTTTCCGCGACGTGCCGAAGAGCGAGCGGGCGGAGAACATAAAAAGCGAGATATTATCGAACCTTCTCGATAAATATCATGACCTTAAAAACAGCGGAAAGACCGATGAAGAGGCGTATGCCATGGCGATATCGAGCGGCGGCGACCTCTCCGGCATAGTTTCGGATCTCAAGGGAGAAAAGGTCAAATATTCTTATGCTTACGAAAAGCAGTTTGAAAGAATGTATGAAAAGCAATATAAGCGCGAGAAGAAAAAATGCAAAGCGTTTTCGTCGTTCCTCTGGCCAATTGTTGTATGCGCTTACCTTCTTTACAGCTTTCTTGTCGACGGTGCGTGGGCGTATTCATGGATAATTTTCATAGCTGCTTCCGCGGTCGACTGCCTCTATGCGGCGATAGTTATCAAAAGTAATGACAGAAAGAAAAACTCGGCGATCGGCGGCGCCGTATGGACTGGAATAACAGCCGCATATTTTATAGTCAGCTTTGCGACTATGCGCTGGGATGTTTCCTGGATACTGTTTGTTCTCGGCGTTCCGCTTGCAAATCTTGTCCGCGTGATAGCAAACAAGAAGGAATATGACGACGGCGACGACGGCGACGATGATGACGAGGAGAAATAATATGGGAAGAACTGCGAAAATTATACTTTGGTCTGTGATAACGGCAATGGTTCTGGCGCTCATGCTTGCGCTGTTTCTTGCGCCGGGAAAAATAATAGGAAAGGTGGATTTGCCGGTCATGACAAATTACAAATACAAAAATGCGGAAATGTATACCGCGGGAAATGCGGAAATCGCAACGGAAGGAATAAACAGAATAGACGTCGACTGGGTTTTGGGCGATGTCAGCATGGTTTTATGGGACGGGAAAACGGTTTTCGTTTCCGAGATCGGCGATTTTGCCGATGATAAAAAAGTCCATACGGCGGTGATTGACGGCGCGCTGATGATAAAATTTGCGGCGTCCGGAAATCTCGGAATGAAGGCCGCAAGCAAATCGCTTACGGTGAAAATCCCCGAAACCATGGTCCTCTCGGGGATTGCAGCCGATACCGTTTCCGCGGATGTTTCAATTGATATGAAGACGGAAGTTAAAACAGTCGATATCGATACGGTCAGCGGAAGCACGGATATCAGAAATCTTTCGGGCGACTCTGTCGGAGTCGATACGACGAGCGGAAGAATAACCGTTTCGGGAGCGACGTTCGTAAAAGCCGAGTTTGACAGCGTCAGCGGAAGAATAGAAATCGACGATTCCGCTCTGACGGGCGTAGACGCGGAGACGGTCAGCGGAAAAATAAATTGTTCTTTCAGAGAAGGGGCTGTCATCGACGAGCTCGACTTTTCTTCGGTCAGCGGAGATATTGAGCTCATGCTCCCCGTAAACGTCGGCTTTGAGGCAAAGCTTTCATCCGTCAGCGGCGATCTGAATACCGACTTTGCCTGCGTAAGAAACGGAAAGATATATACCTGCGGCGACGGTAGCATAAAAATCTCCGCAGATACGACGAGCGGCGACCTTACAATAAACAAAAAATGACGTATAAAACAAAAAACATACCGCAGGAGCGGTCTGTTTTTGTTTTATGTGCCGAATGTGAAGTTTTTCTATTTACTTTTGTCGGACTTATGATATAATAATTATATAAGGAGAAGGTTTTGCATTTATATGCTGCCCGAAGGAAGGACGCTTTCCTCTCCGGAAGCGATTAAAAATGGAGAAGAACAATCTTAAAGGCTGGCTTTATCTTTTACCCGCGGCACTGTTTCTCGGCGTGTTCATGGTGTACCCGCTTGTAGACGTTTTTGTTTACTCATTTGAAGAAGGATACAATTTTGCGGCGCAGTCGTTTTTCGGCACGGGCTTCTATAACTATGCCTATGTCCTGCGCGACCCGTATTTCCTTGCCGCGCTTAAAAACACGTTTATCCTTGTGATTATAACCGTCCCACTCTCGACCGGCATTGCGCTCCTTATTTCCATCGCGCTCAGCTCGATAAAGAAGCTGAGGAGCTTTTTCCAGACGGTATATTTCCTTCCTTACGTCACAAACACGCTTGCCGTCGGGCTTGTGTTCATGATACTTTTCAGAAAAACAGCCTATTCGGACGGGCTTGTAAACGTTCTTATAAATGCCTTCGGCGGGCAGTCTGTTGACTTTATCGACGGACCGTATTGGGCGAAGATGTTTGTGCTTTGCCTTTATACGATATGGATAGTCATGCCGTTCAAGATACTCATTCTCACAAGCTCGATTGCGTCCGTCAGCGATACGTATTATAACGCCGCAAAAATCGACGGTGCTTCGCGATGGAGGATGTTTTCAAAAATAACCCTGCCGATGATATCTCCTTCGCTTTTCTATCTTGTTATAACGGGATTTATCGGCGCCTTCAAGGCGTACAGCGACTCTGTCGCCCTGTTCGGAACGAACCTCAATGCCGCCGGAATGAACACAATCGTCGGCTATATTTACGACATGCTTTACGGCGAAGGCGGTGGGTATCCCTCGTTTGCATCCGCCGCGGCAATAATCCTCTTTTCCATAGTATTGACGGTCACCTGCATAAACCTTATGGTCAGCAGGAAGCACGTCCACTATTCATGAGGGAGGGCATTATGAACGGAACATTAAATTATTCAAAAGCCGAAAAGCAAGCAAGGACGCGGGGAATTGTACGTAATACATTTGTATATATTCTGCTCTCGCTTTGGGGAATCGCCGTCCTTTTCCCGTTTTACTGGATGGTGCTGACCTCCGTAAAAAGTTACAGCTCATACAGCGCGGAGCGTATTCCGAAATTCTTTGTTACAGCGCCGACTTTCAAAAACTATCTCGACGCCTTCACCGAAGTCCCGCTTGCAAAATACTTTCTCAACACACTGATTTTCACAGTTGCAACGACGGTGCTTATGCTGCTTGTCATAACGCTGGCGGCGTTTGCCTTCGCAAGGCTGAACTTCAAAGGGAAGAACATAGCGTTCACGCTGTTCCTTTCGCTTATGATGCTCCCGAGCGAGCTTGTTGTAATCACAAACTTCGTAACGGTGACGGATATGGGTCTGCGCAATACGTTCACGGGACTCATTCTGCCGTCGGTGACGTCGGTGTTCTATATCTATCTTCTCAAAGAGAATTTCTCTCAGGTGCCGGATGAGCTTTATTACGCCGCAAAGGTCGACGGAACGACGGACATGAAATATCTGCTCCGCGTTATGATTCCGATATGTAAGCCGACATTTGTGACGGTCATAATCCTCAAAGTCATCGAGTGCTGGAATTCATATGTCTGGCCGCGACTCATAACCGACGACCCTAACTTTTATCTCGTCTCAAACGGAATTCAGGAGATAAGGGAAAACGGCTTCGGCAGGGAAAATATTCCCGCAATGATGGCAGCTGTCTGTGCCGTGTCGCTACCGCTGATAATACTGTTTCTCGTGTTCAGAAAAAAGATTATGGCGGGCGTTTCGAGAGGGGGTACAAAGGGATGAAAAAAATTCTTTCTGCGGTGCTTGCCGCACTCTTCCTCTGCTCGTGCCTTGCGGTGTTTACGTCATGCCACGGCTCGCGGGCCTCGTATGACTTTGCCGTGCCGGATGAATTCGATACGTCAAGAGACTACGAGATAACCTTCTGGGCAAAGAACGACACGAATAAAACGCAGGTCAGAATATACAAAAGAGCGGTTGAAGAGTTTCAGTCGCTTTATCCGAACATAAAGGTCAACATCCGTTTTTATACGGATTACGGAAAAATATATAACGACGTCATTACAAACATTTCAACGGGCACGACGCCGAATATCTGCATAACCTATCCCGACCATATAGCGACTTATATTTCGGGCGAAAATACGGTTGTCCCGCTCGACACGCTCCTCACGGACACAAAATACGGGCTGGGCGGAAGCGAGGTCAGATTTTCATCGCCGACAAAGGGCGAAATTGTTCCCGAATATCTTTCGGAATGTTATCTCGGCGAAAACTGTTACGCCCTGCCGTTCATGCGGTCGACAGAGGCGTGTTATATAAACAAGACTCTTGTCGAAAAGCTCGGTTATACGATTCCCGAAAAGCTGACATGGGACTTCATCTGGGAGGTTTCCGACGCGGCAACGGAGAAAAACGCGGACGGCACATATAAGGTCAACGGGCAGACTGTCATGATACCTTTTATATATAAGTCGACGGACAACATGATGATACAGATGCTCCGCCAGAAGGACGCGGGCTATTCAAACGACAACGGAGACATCCTCATTTTCAACGATACGACAAAAGACCTGCTTTATACGATTGCGGATCACGTTAAAAACGGCGCGTTTTCAACGTTTTCGATATCAAGCTACCCTGGCAACTATCTCAATGCCGGTCAATGCATTTTTGCCATCGACTCGACAGCCGGCGCGACATGGATGGGAAGTCATGCTCCGCTTATGGACATAAGCGATGACAAGGTCGTCGATTTTGAAACGGTTGTCATGCCAGTTCCGCAGTTCGATACGGAAAACCCTCAGATGATATCGCAGGGACCGTCCGTCTGTATTTTCAACAAGAGCGATCCGCAGGAGGTGCTGGCTTCGTGGCTTTTCGTGCAGTACCTGCTGACGGACGATATCCAGACCGCATATGCAAAGACGGAGGGCTATGTTCCCGTAACGCTGACGGCGCAGAACTCCAAGGAATACAGGGATTATCTTTCCCGCGCGGGAGAAGATAACGACGAGTATTACGATGTGAAGATAAAAGCATCCAGGCTCCTTCTTGACAACATAAAAAACACATTTGTCACTCCCGTTTATAACGGTTCGACCTCGCTCCGCAACGCCGCGGGACAGCTGATTGAAAACGTGACAAAGTCAATCCGTAGAAAAGAAACGGTCGACGAAGAGTATATGCAGAACCTCTATAAGGAGGTCAGCGCGCTGTACCGTCTTGATCAGACCGGCTCAGTTTCCGGCAAAGTTAAGCTCGGCAAAATGCCGGCGGCGTCCGCCGTGCTGATAGCCGTTCTTGCCGTTGCATGGGCGACGATGGCGGGCTTCGCAATTTTCGGTTATATCAGAAAGAAAAAAGAGAGAGGATGAGCTTTTGGGCTCAGCCTCTCGTTTTTTGAGAAAAAATTCCGAAAAATAAAATTTCTTGATTTTTGCTATTGATTTTTCGGAATTTATATGCTATACTTGAATAAGTCTGTGCTATGTGCATGACATACTATTCATAAGGAGAAAAACCATGAAAAAAATCGTAGCAATTTGTTTGCTTCTTGCGTTCGTATTCGCCATCGCGTTTACTGTTGCAAGCTGTGGCTCGGGTGAGAAAGAGACCACAACCGACGGAAGCTCAACCGAAGGCACAACAACCAACGGAACTTCCACAGAAGGCACAACAACGCAGGAAACAACAACGACGGTAAATCGCGCTGACACTGAAAAATCTGAGGGCGTTATGACATACGAAGAGTATGTTGCAGCCGAGCTTGAAACCAAGGTCGTAATCGAGGCTTATATTCAGGCTAAGCAGGTTTATTCAGAGCAGTACACCAACACATCTCTCTATCTTCAGGATGCTGCAGGCGCTTACTTTGTTTACAGAGTAAAGTGCACGGCAGAGGAATATGCGGCGTTTGAGATAGGCAAGAAGGTAAAGGTTTCCGGAACAAAGACCGCATGGTCGGGCGAAGTTGAATTCGCTGAAGGAACCGCAAGCGTTGAACTTCTCGACGGATACTACGTTGCAGAGGCAAAGGACGCAACAGACGTTCTTGCAAACGAAGAGGAGCTCATCAAGCTTCAGAACCAGTTTGTTTCCTTCAAGGGACTGACGGTTGCGGCTTCCAAGGATATCGACGGCAACGACGTTGCATATCTCTATAAATGGAACGGCACAGGCTCTGAGGGCGACGACCTCTATTTCTGGGTAGAGCTTGACGGCAAGAAATATCAGTTCCTCGTTGAGTCCGATCTTTGCGGCGCTGATACAGACGTTTACAAGGCTGTAAAAGAGCTTAAAGTCGGCGACAAGATTGATGTTGAAGGCTTCCTCTACTGGTACAACGGCGCTAACCCCCACATCACAAGCGTAAAGGTTGTTAAGTAATAAGTTACACATGGCGGCGGGCTTCGGCTCGCCGTTTTTGTTTTTTTCACTTGACTTTTACTGCGCGGGTATGTATAATATCGGTGAAAAAGAAACGGAGTGATGAAAAAATGTCGCACGGTATGGAAAAAACAAACGCAATGCGCATAATGGAGCAGAAAAAAGCCGCATATGTCTTTCATGATTATACAGCCTCCGGCGCTGTCTCGGGGGAGGACGTCGCGGCGGCTATAGGACAAGATCCGAATAAGGTTTTCAAAACGCTTGTGACGGTCGGTATGAGCGGGCGGAATTATGTTTTCGTCGTTCCCGTCTGCAAAGAGCTTGATCTGAAAAAAGCGGCAAAGACCGTCGGCGAAAAGTGGGTTGAGATGATAAAATCAAAGGATCTTCTGCCGCTGACGGGATATATTCATGGCGGGTGCTCGCCCGTCGGGATGAAGAAGCTGTTTCGGACGGTTATAGACCGCAGCGCAGAGGAGCAGGCGACGATATGTTTCAGCGGAGGGAAGATCGGTTATCAGATGGAGGCTTCGCTTTCCGAGCTTGAAAAGGTCGTACCATTTGAGCTTTCGGATATAACAATGTGAATTCAAAAACTCCCGTGCCACGGGAGTTTTTTGCATATTATACTAACGTATAAAATGTTGAAACAAGCTTGCGCCGATGACTATTGACTAAATTCCCGTGCGGAGGTATAATATATATGATAAAATCAGACGGGAAGGAAACGACAATGAAAAGGGCGATGTGTTTCTTGCTTGCGGTGGCTATGCTTGCGCTTGTTTTTTGCTCATGCGGAAAGACCGGGACGTTTTCTCCCGAGCTCATTCTGGCGGACGGTTACCGCCTTGATGGCGAGACAATCCGCGCGGAATTTTACAATATGGATTATGTCAATATTTACAGCGACATAAAAGTGTCGCGCGGAAACGTCCGTCTTTATTCGAACCGCGACCTTGACGAATATTTCGACGGGGACGAGCTTGACCTTGAGGACGGGGAGAACGTTTTCTGTATGCTTGTCTGGTACGGCAGCGAGAGCCGGATTTATGATGTTGTGATAAAAAATACAATGATAGTCGGGCTTTCGGTTGAAAAAAGATATGAAAGGGTTTACGGCGTCGGCGATGTTTTCGACCGCGACAGCGTAAAGGTCACGGCGGAGCTTTTCTCCGGTGGGACGGCTGAAATAAACGATTATGACGCAGAGTTCACCTTTGATTCGGAGGGTGAAAAGAACGTAAAAATATCGTGCGGAGGGTATGTCTGCAATTTTGCGGTGCGCGTTGATGGGCAGTACGCGCCGACAATATCGGACGATATGAAGGATGTCCGCGGAGCGGTTTATGAGATAAACGAGGGCAAGGCGTCGCTTGCGGACGGCACGGCGGTTATCGGATATTTTGTCGTTCCCGCAAGGGTTGTTTATGATGGAAAAGAATATCCCGTCCTCGAAATAAAGGATTATGCGTTTTATGAAAATTCTGCTTTGACGGGTGTGACGCTCGGAAAGATAAAAATCGGGGAGGCGGCTTTCTGCGGGTGCACATCGCTCAAAGTCGCGATTATGGATGACGGGACAGAGCTTTCCGGGTATGCTTTCATGAATTGCGCGTCGCTTATAAAGGTTTCGCTTCCGCAAAAAACAACAAAAATTCCGGACGGATTTTTCTCGGGTTGCGGAAGTCTTGCGGAAATATCGCTCCACGAAGGACTTAAAGAAATCGGTCATCAGGCTTTCGAGAGTTGCAATTCGCTTTCGGAGGTGATTCTTCCGCAGAGTGCGGAATATATCGGCAGACGGGCGTTTTCGTCCTGCATGGGGCTTGCCCGTGTGATTGGCGGTATCGGGCTTTATGAAATTGACGACGGGGCTTTTTCGGGCTGTCCGAGTCTTGAAATTCTCGCCGTTCCGCAGGAGAGCGGATGTGAAGAAAATGTTCTGCGCGGCTCGGTAAACTGTACGGTATATTCCGGAAATACGTCGATCGTTATGTATAATTTCAAGGCCGAGGGCGGTAGCGGAGTAATCATAAAAGAGGGAATAACCGTGCTGGACTGCGAGAGCGAGTTTTTGCTCGGCGACGAAATATCGAGCAGTGACGCGGAAATCCTGCTTTATACAGATGTATATTTTGGGCTGACAAATGATTTTGAAATCTCCTGCGACCTATCTGCTCCGGGCGCGAGAAAGATAAAAATAACCTGTGGAGAATATGTCGCGCAGGCGGACGCATATGCGGAATACACCGTCGTTCTTTCGGGCACGATGGATGAGGACGGTGCGGAATATTCGGTCGACCGCGCAAGCGGCACAGCAACTCTTGTCAAGCTTCCGGATAACCTTTCGTTCGGAAAATTCGTTGTTCCGACCGGCGTTTTCGACGGCGAGAAAACATATCCCGTGACCGTAATTGAGGAAGGGGCGATTTCCCATCCTTTGCTTGAAAAGCTGTTTATCCACAGCGACATAAAGCTGATAGAGAACGGCGCGATAAGGGATTGTCCGCGGCTGTCACTTATTTATTGCGGCGCAAAGAGCAATTCGGGACTGAAAATCGGCGAGGGGAATTTTGAAGGTATATCGGATGAAGCAGTCATCCTCTGTGACCTGAAAAGCTCGCCGATGCAGCAGTATGCGCTCATGCAATCTCTGGCATATGCGGGACTTGAAACCGACACGCTGTATTTTTTGCCCCGTCGCGGAGCGAAAAGCACATACTCCGCCGATGAAAAATTTGATTTTTCCGGCTGTGCAATGACTTATATCGCTTCCGGGTTTGACGTCACGACTCTGACAGAGGATGATGTCGCCGTCGAATACGATTTTTCGGAGAACGGGACTGTCCGAATATCATATAAAGGGCTGACGGCGGAGATGAAAGTGACGATTGAATAATATGAAGGCAGGAAATCCGCAAGAATTTCCTGCCTTTTCGATAATGAAACGGCAGGGGATTTTCCCCTGCCGCTTTGTAATTTACTGTTCGGTTTTCTTCGGTTCAATCATCGTCAGCGCAATGCGCTTTTTTGCCTCGTCCACGGAGATTACCCAAACTTTCACGATGTCTCCCGTTTTGAGAACGTCGCTCGGGTGCTTTATAAATGTTTTGCTTATCTGCGAGATATGAACAAGTCCGTCCTGATGAACGCCTATATCGACGAACGCTCCGAAGTCGATAACGTTGCGAACCGTGCCCGTTATTTCCATGCCGGGCTTTAAGTCCTTCATTTCAAGCACGTCGGAGCGGAGAAGCGGGGGAGGAAGCTCGTCGCGGGGGTCTCTGCCGGGCTTCATCAGCTCGTCGATTACGTCGGAAAGGGTCGGAATGCCGATGCCGAGCTTTTCGGCAAGGGAGGGCAGCCCGATTTTCTCTGCTTCGTCGCGGAGCGATGACAGCTTTCCCGCGGAAATATCGCTTTCAACATAGCCGAGAGCTTTCAGCAGAGCTTTTGCCGCCGGATAACTTTCGGGATGGACTGCCGTGCTGTCAAGCGGCTCCTTGCCGCCTGTTATACGGAGGAAGCCCGCCGCCTGCTCAAACGCCTTCGGACCGAGTTTGGGAACCTTTTTAAGCTCTGCGCGACTTTTCAGCGCGCCGTTTTCTTCTCTGTAAGCAACGATATTTTTCGCTATTGCCGAGCTTATGCCCGATACCCTTGAAAGCAGGGAAACGGATGCCGTATTCAAATCAACGCCGACGCTGTTTACGCAGTTTTCAACGACAAAATCAAGCGCTTCCGCGAGCTGCTTCGGCGGCATATCGTGCTGATACTGACCGACGCCGATTGATTTTGGGTCGATCTTTACGAGCTCTGCGAGCGGGTCCTGAAGTCTGCGTGCGATGCTTATCGCGCTGCGGAGGGTGAGGTCGTAATCCGGAAATTCCTCCGCTGCCAGCTTGCTTGCCGAATAGACTGAGGCTCCCGCCTCGGAAACGACCATATAAAGTGCCTTTGAGCCCGTTTTGCGGAGAAGGTCGGAAACGAACATTTCCGTTTCCTTGCTTGCCGTGCCGTTGCCGATGGCAATACATTCGACGCCGTATTTAGCTATCAGCGAGGACACCTTTTTCTTTGCCGATTCAAGCTGATTTTCGCCGTGAGTTATATAGATTACACCCGTATCCATAACCCTGCCGATGCCGTCCACGACGGCAACCTTACAGCCCGTGCGATAGCCGGGGTCAAGCCCCATTGTCACCTTATTTCTGACGGGCGGTTGCATAAGAAGCTGATGCAGGTTGTTTGAAAAATTCTTTATCGCGCCGGTGCACGCGACCTCCGTCAGCGCCGCGCGTATTTCTCTTTCGACAGAGGGCGCGATGAGACGGGAATAAGCGTCAATATATGCCTCGCGGACGACATCGGCACAGGGCGAGAATGCGTTCTTTATCATAACGGTTTCGAGCGCCTTGTATGCCTTGTCCGTTTCAATCGTTACGGAGACCTTGAGAAATTCCTCTTTCTCTCCGCGGTCGATAGCAAGCACTCTGTGGCTTGCGATTTTGCTGACAGGCTCCGAATGGTCGTAATACATCGTGTAAACGCTGTCCTTTTCGGGGTCGATCGCCTTGACTGTCACTGTTCCGCCGAGGTTATAGAGGTTGCGCAGGCGTTTTCTTATCTCGGGATCGTCGCTTGCGACTTCCGCAATTATGTCCTTTGCGCCCGCGAGCGCGTCGTCCGCCGTTTCGACTCCGAGCTCCGGATTTATGAATTCCGCGGCGAGGGAGAGGGGGTCGTCCTTGCCCTGAGCGAGAATTTTCTCAGCGAGAGGTTCAAGCCCTTTTTCCTTTGCGATTGTCGCGCGGGTGCGGCGCTTGGGTCTGAACGGACGATATATATCTTCGAGGACGGCGAGTGTTTCGGCTGCGGCAAGCGCGGCCTTTATCTCGTCCGTCATCTTGCCCTGATCGGTTATTGCGCGGTCGATTTCTTCTCTCCTTGCGTCGAGCGAGCGGAGATATTCAAGTCTTTCGATGAGGTTGTGTATTTTCTGGTCGTCAAGAGAGCCGTGCGCTTCCTTGCGGTAACGGGCGATAAAGGGAATTGTGCAGCCTTCGTCCGAAAGGGAAATGACGGCGTTCACCTGCCATTCCTCAAGCCCCAGCTCCTTGCACAGTATTTTGCTTATATCCATTTGCTTTGCTCCTGTCATTATAATGTTGCATCTTTTATCATTATAACATACTTTTCCGCGGTTTGCAAAAGAATTTTGTCATATGAGAGGAAAAGGTTTACAAAGTCCGCCGTTTGTGATATTATTTATGCAAAACAAAAATCGTTTATGGGGGAATATAGGGTATGAAAGTAACGAAAGAAATGGGCGTTACCATGCGCGACACGACAATAACGTCCGGCGAGCCCGTTTTTCTTGATGTGACAAAGCCGCCGTTTGATATATACGGCTTGTGCGAAGGCTTTTGTCGACTGCCGAGGCCTGTCGCCGAGGCGACAAGCAAAGAGGTTGCAGAGCTTTCTCTTATGCCGGCGGGAGGAAGAATCCGCTTTAAGACCGATTCCGATTATGTGGTTGTTCATGCCGATACGGACGGAGCTCTTGCGGACGACACAAACGATACGTATGTTTCAAGGCGCGGCTTTGATATGTTTGAGATAAGGGACGGAAAGCCGTATTTTTCGGCGATTTTTGTTCCGTCGCAGGGGGAAGGAAAGGATTATTCGGAGGGCAGGATACGTTTTCCGTCCGCAAAAATGAGGGAGCTTGTAATCAGTCTGCCGCTGTTTGCAAAGGTAAAAAACGTATATATCGCACTGCGCGAAGGGTCGACTGTCGAAAAGGGCGAAGAATACAGCCATAAAACGCCGATTGTGTTTTACGGCTCGTCGATTGTGCACGGCGTCGGTGCGGGAAAGCCTTCGTCAAATTATCCCGCAATAATCGGCAGAAGGCTTGACAGCGACTTTATCAATCTCGGCTTTGCGGGCGCGGCAAAGGCGGAAAAAGCCGTAATGAGCTATATTTCGCTTCTGACAATGAGCGCTTTTGTTTATGATTACGACCACAACGCTCCGTCGGCGGAGTATCTTGAAAAAACGCATTACGACGGCTATAAAACAGTTCGCGCAAAGCAACCCGATCTGCCCATAATAATGGCGTCGAAGGTGGACTATTACAGCAATGAAGCCGAAAACGAAAAGCGCAGGCTTATAATTGAAGAAAGCTACAAAAGAGGAATTGCGGAGGGCGATAAAAATCTGTATTTTGTCGACGGCAGAAAAATTTTCGATGAAGACTTGCGAAACGAGTCGACGCAGGACGGTTGTCATCCGAATGACGTCGGCTATCTTGCAATGGCAAAGGCTTTCGGGAATATAATTGAAAAACTGATCTGAATATGATAAAATGCTGTCAAATAGGCACACGACCGTTTTTCCAAGACGAAGATTTGTGAATATTATACACATTTTGCAAACAAAATTTACAATTTGCCGCCCGCTGTTGCAAATCAGAAGCATGAGGTGTAAAATTGACTTATCAGTCGCAGACTTCACCGCCTTATCTGCGGAATTCATTCATACGGTGGACAAAAATGAAGAAAATCATTACGTTTTTAGCAGTAATCATTATTTCGCTGTTCTGCCTTTGTGCCTGCGAAAACACGACAGGCTCTGAGCACATCCACGCCTATGGCGAATGGCAGACTGTCAAAGAGGCGGACTGTGTAAACGCCGGAAAGCGGGAGAGAACCTGCGACTGCGGCGAAACCGAAACGGAAGAAATCCCGGCGCTCGGTCATACCGGTGGTACTGCTGAAAACTGCAAATCACGAGCAAAATGCGAACGTTGCGGCGAAGAATACGGTGATTACGGTCCGCATATAGGCGGCGAGGCAACCTGCAAACAGCGCGCAAGATGCGATGTCTGCTCTTATCCTTACGGCGAGGTCGATCCCGATAATCACAAAAAGATCCTTGCGGCAACATGCGTTTCAAAAGAAAAATGCCGCGACTGCAAAAAGGAACTGGGAGACTCGCTTGACCCCCAAAACCACGAAAAGCTGGAGGGCAAGGGGCTTGATAAGGTCTGCGCGGGATGTAAACGGACGCTTCTGCCCGAAACGGACACAGGCATTGTCGACAGCACAAACGAAAAGCCAATAGATTATAATGAATATCTGAGAAAAGTGAACGATGAGAGAAGGGATAGACTCTCAAAACCTTATGAAGGAATTGCGCCTCAATATGTCCGCTCGGACAAAAACAAGCTCCTCACAGCGGCGGAAAGGGAAAAATACGTCTCTTCCGACATGCCCAAGAGAAACGGGGCTATGATGACGAAGGAGCAGGCTCTTGCGGACGCGGAAATCTGTTTCAAAGCGTTCTATACGTATTATTCTCTCTATGAATATTTCGGCGCAGACAAGTTCGAAGAAGCCGAAAGGAAAGCCGTTGCCGCGATAAATGCATATTACGAAGAATACGATATGCCGATGACGGACGGCGATTTTTATGACATAATTCTTTCTTCGCTTGATTTTATCGTTGACGCTCATGCGGGCATGTACGGCACCTCGCGAAAAGGGAGCTTTGCTAAACTGAACAAGAAATATACTTATGCGTATTATGTCGAAGATATAATTTTCAGAGAGGATGACACAGGTTATTACACGCTTGTGCAAGGGAAGAAATGGTATCTTGAAAGCGTAAACGACGGAGATTTTTCGGAATATCTTAAAGTCACAATCGACGAAAGCGGCGAGCTTGTTTATGCGCTTGTCAGAATAGCAAATCCGGATGAGGAAAAGCTCGACGGCGATACGCTGACGGTTAAAAGGGGAGAAACCGAATACAGTCATAAAATAGTATGGAAAAAGTATAACACGAGATTAAGCGCCGGTGAGACAATAGCCGGAGCGAGAATTGAAAACGGCGTTCCGATAATCCATATAAGGAGCTTTGACAGTGGGAGATATGATGCGGAACTGTTAAAGTATGCCGGCACAGGGTCACAGCTCAAAAAACAAAAGCTGTTTGTGATCGATTTGAGAGGCAACGGAGGAGGAAGCTCGCGCTATGCGGAGTCGTGGGTACGGAACTATTCGGGCTCGTATGTCGGATATCCGTTTGTGTGGGCAAGACTGAACGCAAGCTTGTCAGGCTCATCGATCAATGCGGCGGTGCGACCGTTTGTGCCGAAAGAAAACCCGAACAACACGATCGTGCTTATCGACAAGAATGTTGCCTCTTCCGGAGAGCTTGCGTATCAGTATCATTCCACATTCAATAATACGCTGTTTGTCGGCACAAACACAGCTGGCTGTATGCTCGCGGGAGAATACGTATATGTTCAGGTCCCGAACTCCCATACTGTCTTTGTTATCGGGAGAAACTATATTGACGGCTGCAAAGACTATTATAATGGTATGAACCCCGAAGGCATAGGTCTTATGCCGGACGTTTTCGTCAACAGCACGGAAGCGCTCGACCTTTCAATGAAGATGATTGAATATTACGGCATTGAAAAAAGCAAGGACACTTCGGGCATAACGACATTCGGAACGGGAAAAAGATAAAAATTTGCTTAAAAAATCCGCGGGGAGTGACAAACGTCGCTTCCCGCGGTGTTTCTTTCAATATTATTTTCCGCTTTCGCCGTAGTTTGAAAGGACTCTTGCGGAGGGGTCGGAGACGTTGCAGCCCTGCCATGACTTATTCGGCATCCAGAAGTCACAAATCATCTGCGACTGTCCGGGATAATATTTTTCAAATATCTCGCGATAAAGCAGTGACTCTTTTGTAAACGGGGTGCAATGGTCATACTTTTTGCGTTTTTCTTCAAATTCTTTATCCGTATAAAGCTCGTCGGCGTACGCCTTGAGATAATCGACCATCGAATGACCGACAGCGTCCGAAAAGGCGGCTTTTTCGCGGAAAAGAATGTCATGGGGGAGATAATCCCCTTCAAAAGCATGACGGAGAAGGTATTTCCCCTTGCCGTATCTGTTGAGCTTCAGCTCCGGATCGACAGACATGACGTAACTGACAAAATCGAGATCACCGAAGGGCACGCGTGCTTCAAGGGAGTTTGCCGAAATACAGCGGTCGGCGCGGAGAACGTCATACATATGAAGTTCGCGGATTCTCTTTTCGGATTCCTTCTGAAATTCCTCCGCCGAGGGGGCAAAATCAGTATATTTATATCCGAAGAGCTCATCCGATATCTCGCCCGTCAGGAGCACGCGGATATCGGTATTTTTATGGATATATTTGCAGAGCAAATACATTCCCATGCTTGCACGAACCGTTGTTATATCGAATGTGCCAAGCACGGAAATGACCTCGCAGAGCGAGCAAAGCACCTGATTTTTCGTCATTATGACCTCAGTATGCTCGCTTCCGATATAATCCGCAACCTCTTTTGCATATTTTAAGTCTATTGCGTCGCCTTCCATGCCGATGGCGAACGTGCGTATGGGCTTTTTGATTTCTCTCGCCGCAATTGCGCACACGAGCGACGAATCAAGTCCGCCGGAGAGCAGAAAACCGACGTTTGCGTCTGATACAAGGCGCTTTTTGACGCCTGCAATCAGCTTTTCGCGAATGTTTTTGCAGACCTCTTCAAGTCCGTCGTGACAGGTGCGCTCAGGCTCTGAAATGTTGCGGTAGCAGATGAATTTGCCGTCCTTCCAGTAATGCCCCGGGGGAAACGGCAGGATTTTATCACAGAGACCGACGAGGTTTTTCGGCTCGCTTGCGAATATGATTTCGCCTTCTGCGTCATAACCGTAATAAAGCGGGCGGATTCCGATGGGATCTCTTGCGGCGATAAGCTCGCCGGTTTTGCCATCGAAGATTATCATTGCGAATTCCGCGTCGAGCATGGAAAACATGAATGTGCCGTATTTACGGTACATCGGCAGTATTATTTCGCAGTCCGAACCGCTTTTGAAGGTGTATTCGCACGAAAGCGCTTCGCGGTGTTTTTCGTATCCGTAAATTTCGCCGTTGCAGACAGCGTAACTGCCGTCAAGGTCAAACGGCTGCATGCCCTCCGGCGTCAGGCCCATTATCGCAAGACGGTGAAAGCCCAGAAGTCCTTTGCCGGTGTTGATTATTTTGCTGTCGTCCGGTCCTCTTGAAACAGTCCTCTCAAAAGCTTCCTTGAAAACGGAAAAGGTGACACCCGAACCGCAATAACCCATAATTGAACACATAATAAAAATCCTCCGATATAATATTAAAGCATTCAACAGGGCAAGTGCTTTTCTCGCTGTGCCACCTGTTTTTCTTCTCTTTCCGACTTCGCAAATAAAGTCTCTCCGCTGTAACGGGCGGGCCCGACGCACTTACTTTGCACGGCATTTCGGATTGTGGCTCGGCGGGTGTTCTTCTTCCGGATTCTTTCCGCATGGCTCTCACCGTTCCATGCTCGCTGTGGGCGATCTCCCGGGGTACTTTTCCCGCCTCGGACGCTTTTATATATATGATTTATCTTACCCCGAACAGCAGATCGCTGTATGTGGGGAAGGGCCAGTATTTCTTTGACGTAACATTTTCCGCTTCGTCGCAGGCGACGCGGAGCTCCGCCATTTTCTGAATGACGACGTCCCGTATCAGCGCGGCAACCTCCGTTTCGTCCGTCACGGTTTTGAGCTTGACGAGTTCAAGGTCAAGCGCGGTTGCGGCGTCAGAAATTTCGTCGGCAAGGGAAGAGAGCTTTGCGATCGCGCCTTTTTCGTATTTACCGGAAAGCTCGGGAACGACGGAGAGCTTTGTTTTCAGCGTGCTTGCAAGGTCTCCCGTATAGCTTTCGACAGCGGGCAGGATTTCTTTTCTCACCATGTCGACCATCGTAAGAGCTTCAATATTTACAGCCTTACAATAGTTTTCAAGGGTCGTTTCGTATCTTGCTTCTATTTCCGCGGGAGTGAATATCTTGTGTAGCGTCAGCATGTCGATATTCTTTTTTTCGAGCAGTGCTTTTGCGGCGTCGGGCGTCGTGCGAAGGTTTGAAAGTCCTCTCTTTTCGGTTGCTTCCTTTATCCATGCGTCGTCATATCCGTTGCCGTTGAAGATTATGCGCTTGTGCTCCTTTACGGTATTTTTGATTACTTCGTGGAGCGCGCTTTCAAAATCATCGGCGATTTCAAGTACATCGGCGTACTGACGGAGCGACTCGGCGACGGCGGCATTGAGCATTACGTTTGCGTCCGCAATGCTGTTTGACGAACCGAGCATACGGAATTCAAATTTGTTTCCCGTGAATGCAAAGGGCGATGTGCGGTTTCGGTCAGTCGTGTCGCGGGTAAATTTCGGCAGGACGTGAACTCCGAGCCGCATGACGGTTTTTTCTGTCGCATTGTATGGCTTTTCTGTTTCTATCGCGTCAAGAACGGCGGTCAGCTCGTCACCGAGGAACATTGAAACGACTGCTGGGGGCGCCTCGTTTGCGCCGAGACGGTGATCGTTTCCCGCTGTTGCGACGGAGAAACGGAGCAGATCCTGATATTCGTCGACGGCTTTTATAACGGCGCAGAGGAAAAGCAGGAACTGAGCGTTTTCATATGGCGTTTCGCCCGGGGTGAGAAGGTTTACGCCGGTGTCCGTCGTCATTGACCAGTTATTGTGCTTGCCTGAGCCGTTCACTCCCGCAAAGGGCTTTTCGTGAAGCAGACAGACAAGTCCGTGACGCGAGGCGACCTTTTGCATTATTTCCATTGTGAGCTGGTTGTGATCGGTTGCGATGTTCGTCGTTGTGTATATCGGGGCAAGCTCGTGCTGTGCGGGCGCAACTTCGTTGTGCTCTGTTTTAGCGAGGATTCCCAGCTTCCAGAGCTCGTCGTTGAGGTCTGCCATGTATGCAGCGACGCGCGGCTTTATGACGCCGAAATAGTGGTCGTCAAGCTCCTGCCCCTTCGGGGGCTTTGCACCGAAAAGCGTTCTTCCGCAGAAAACAAGGTCGCGGCGCTTTTCATACATTTCCTTGTCGACGAGGAAGTATTCCTGTTCGGGTCCGACTGAGGTTTTGACGCACTTGACGTCCGTATTTCCGAAAAGGCGGAGAATTCGCATTGCCTGCTTGTTCAGCGCCTGCATGGAACGGAGAAGCGGGGTCTTTTTGTCGAGCGCCTCGCCGCCGTAAGAACAGAATGCCGTCGGTATGCAGAGGGTTTTGTCTTTTATGAAAGCGTATGATGTCGGATCCCATGCGGTGTATCCGCGGGCTTCAAACGTCGCGCGCAGTCCGCCGGAAGGAAACGACGACGCGTCGGGCTCGCCTTTAATAAGCTCTTTGCCCGAAAATTCCATTATGACGCCGCCGTCCGGGGATGGCGTTATGAAGCTGTCGTGCTTTTCCGCCGTTATACCCGTCAGAGGCTGAAACCAATGCGTAAAGTGTGTTGCGCCGTGTTCGACAGCCCAATCCTTCATCGCGTCGGCAACGGCGCTTGCGACGTCGCTGTCGAGCCTTTGCCCTTCGTCGATCGTCTTTTTCAGCGAGCGGTATACGGGGAGCGGCAGTCTCGCTTTCATGACTCTGTCATCAAAAACAAGGCTTCCGAAATACTCAGGTACGGTTTTCATAATAATCCTCCGAAAAATAAAAAACAGCGGGGAAGGGCGTTTTCGCTTTCCGCGAAACGGGACGCCATTGCCTCGCTGCCTGATTTTGCAAATAAAAAATGCGCCAAGGAGAGCATATCTCCGAGACGCCATTGCCTTCATGGGCGATATTATATACGAAAAAGAAACGTTTGTCAAGCCCCTTTTCAAATTTTTTTGTTTTCGGGCGGAAAAACAGATTGACAAAGGGCGCTTTTACATGCTATCATATATCATCAAAAAACGCAGAGAAAGGCGGTTTGAACTTTTATGAAATACTCAAAGGAAGAGGTTGCCCAGTTTATAACCGAGGAGGATGTGAAATTCATCCGTCTCGCCTTTTGTGATGTTTACGGAAGGCAGAAGAACATTTCAATAATGCCGGGCGAGCTTGACCGTGCCTTTGAATACGGTATAGCGATCGACGCTTCCGCCATTGCGGGCTTCGGAGGTGAGGTTCATTCGGATCTGTTCCTTCATCCCGATTCTTCAACGCTCTGCGTGCTTCCGTGGAGACCCGAGCACGGGAAGGTTGTCAGGATGTTCTGCTCGGTGACCTATCCGGACGGCGCACCATTTGAGGCGGACACAAGAAGTCTGCTCCGAAGGGCTGTCTGTGACGCGGAAGCGGAGGGGATAACCTTTGCGTTCGGCTCGGAAATGGAGTTTTATCTTTTCAAATGCGATGAAAACGGAAATTCCACGGGCGAAACATATGATAATGCCGGATATATGGATGTCGCCCCCGATGACAAGGGAGAAAACATCCGCCGCGAGATATGTCTCATGCTTGAAAGAATGGGCATTACGCCCGAAAGCTCGCACCATGAGGAGGGTCCCGGACAGAACGAGATAGACTTTTGCTATTCAGGCGCAATGACAGCCGCAGATGACGCGCTCACTTTCCGCACTGTTGTAAATACCGTTGCCGCAAGGAACGGGCTCCGCGCCGATTTTTCGCCGAAGCCCATAGACGGCAGGGCGGGAAACGGCATGCATATAAACTTTTCCGCAAAGGGCAGGCGCGGGGATGACGTCATGCCGCTCGTGATAGCGGGAATATTAGCTCATATCAAGGAAATTACGGTTTTTCTCAATACTGTCGACGCTTCATACAGACGCTTCGGGCAGAGCAAGGCGCCGGGGTATATCTCATGGTCGGGAGAGAACCGCTCGCAACTGATAAGAATACCTGCCGCGGAGGGCGAATACCGCCGCGCGGAACTTCGTTCACCCGACCCGCTTTGCAATCCCTACATTGCATTTGCACTGCTGATATATGCGGGGCTTGACGGCATAAAGAAGAAAATGACGCTTCCTGCGCCCGCGGATATAAACCTTTATACGGCGGCAAAGACCGTCACGAATAAATATGAAAAGTTGCCGGAAAACCTTGCTCAGGCGAAGGCGGCGGCAAGAGAAAGCGACTTTGTGAAGGCTGTTCTGCCGGAACGTATCCTCGCGGCATATATATAAGGGAAAAACGATACCGGAGAAAGGAGGGACTTATATGGAGCTTACAGAGCATATTTACAGCGTGCTCATTGTTTCTTCGTCCGCAAAATTCAATACGTCCCTCTTTGCGCTTCTCTCCGAGGACAGATACAGCCCGATAACCGTCACGCCGGACGTCACCGGGGCAAGACAATGCCTTTCCGAGCACGCTTTTGACATTGTGATAATCAATTCGCCCCTGCCGGATGAGTTCGGAACGGAGCTTGCCCTTGACATTTGCGAGAGGAGCGGGACTGGGGTAATGCTTGTCGTGAAAGCCGAGCATTATACGGATATACAGTCCAAGGTTGCCGATTACGGCGTGCTGACCGTTTCAAAGCCGACGAATTCTCAGATAATCGCTCAGTCGTTGACGCTTCTCTGCGGGACGAGGGAAAGACTCCGCCGAATGGAGCAGAGGGCGGCGTCGATAGAAGAAAAAATGGAGGAGATACGCATAGTCAATCGGGCAAAATGCCTTCTCATTGAACAGCTGAAAATGACGGAAAAGGAAGCTCACCGATATATCGAAAAGCAGGCGATGGACAGATGTGTCACAAAACGGGCAATTGCGGAGAGCATAATTTCGACATATAAATAATGCATTTGTGAATAATATTGGGAGCGGAAGAATTTTCTTCCGCCTTTTTTGTGCAAAAAGTATCCAAACACGCGACTTTTTCACCGTTTGGTATAGTTGACACTACCGCAAGTGAGTGTTATCATTAAAAAAAGCACTTGGAGGTTAGAGTTTATGACGGATATCGCAAAGAGCATAACCGGATTCAGAAAAAGATGCGGTTACACACAGAAAGAACTTGCCGCAAGACTCGGCGTTTCAATACAGACTGTTTCAAAATGGGAAAAGGGCATCAGCTCTCCGGATATAAATCTTTTGCCGACGCTGGCGGACACATTCGGAGTTTCGATTGACAGGCTCTTCGGGCGTGACTATGAGACGCTCTGTCAGACAATCGACGAATCATATGATGAGCTATCTGATCTTATGCTCAGAAGAGTGCGGTTTGTGCAGTCGCGCTACTGGTATCCCGAATCCGAAGAGGAAAGAATGACTTTAGTGGAGAGCTGCAGACAGATACTCTATGATGACCCGCATGCCGAGGTCGGTTACGGTCTTCCTTATACCAAAATGTTTTATTATTCGCCGGACACCGGCTTTGCCGGAGTTGATGATGTCGGCAAGACGATGTTTACGGACGGTGTCGACGAGTTTTTTGAGTTTATCGGGAAAAAGGTCAACAGGAGGGTTATAGATCTGCTCCGCGTCAACGGAAGAAGGCGGCACATAAGTGTCGAATTCATTGCGGAAAAGCTCGGCGAAAACAAGGATGACGTTCAGGAATGTATGAACTTCCTGATGAAATACAGTATTATGGCGGAATTTGATGTTCCGCTTGACGGGGAAAGAACGGTCAAGATATATAAATGGATTGAGCCGGGAATGGGAACACGGCAGTTTGCGCTCCTCCGCATTGTTGCGGCTTTTTCAAAAAAATTCATGACCAAACCGACAAAGCTTGCGGCTTGGGTAGGTTGACGAACCTATAAAATCGTGGGGGGTAGGATATCTGCACAGTGCAGTGGCGAAAAGCGGGCACAATGCCCGCTTTTTGTTTGCCCATAAATGTTTTTCCTCGCGCTTCTCAGGTTGACATTTTGCCAAATAAATGTTAAAATTATAAAAAACAAAGTCATCGGAGGACGAAAAATGGTTGATATTGCCGCAAACATAACCGAATTCAGAAGAAGGTGCGGTTACACACAGAAGGAACTTGCGGAGAAAATAAATGTTTCTGTTCAGACGGTATCAAAATGGGAAAACGGCATAAACGCGCCCGATATAAGCATGCTTCCCGTGCTTGCTTCCGCATTTTCGATTACGGTCGACATGCTTATCGGTTGTGCTGCGGGTATTGACTGCGTCACGCCGGAGTATGCGTATGATGAAGCAGTCGAGCTTATCATCGCAAGAGTCAGAATGTTTTATGCAAAAGGGCAACGTCCGGAGAATTCAGACGAAAAGAGAAAGTGCGTGGACGCTATAAAGGACCTTCTTTTTGAAAACCCGTCATGGGAAACCGGACTCGGAACTTTCGGCGAAAGGGCGCTTTATTATTCGCCGGATACGGGTTTTGCCGGTCTCAACGACGCCGGCAAAAAGCTGTTTTCGGACGGCGTCGGCGAGCTTTTTGAATTTCTCAGCAGTAAGCTGAACAGGGACATCATCGAAGTTGTATATGCATATGGGTCGAACCGTTATATAAGCGTTGAATATGTTGCGGAAAAGGTCGGCGCGGGAATGAGCGACGTCCGCCGCTCTATGGACTTCCTCTGCAAAAAATCCGCCCTTGCGAAGACGTCGTTCCCGATTGAAAAGGAAAAGATTGTCGACGCTTATAAGGTTCCGCGATCGGAAGGCACGAGATGCTTTATAATGCTCCGCATAATTGCGGCATTTGCAAATAAATTCATGCAGAAATCCGAATTCCTGATATCGTATATCGACGCTTGAATATTTATCATACGGAGGACAAAATGAAGAGGATTATTACATTTTTAGCAGCTGTTATTATCTCGCTTGTCTGCCTTTGTGCCTGCGAAAACACGACAGGCTCTGAGCACATCCACGCCTATGGCGAATGGCAGACTGTCAAAGAGGCGGACTGTGTAAACGCCGGAAAGCGGGAGAGAACCTGCGACTGCGGCGAAACCGAAACGGAAGAAATCCCGGCGCTCGGTCATACCGGTGGTACTGCTGAAAACTGCAAATCACGAGCAAAATGCGAACGTTGCGGCGAAGAATACGGTGATTACGGTCCGCATATAGGCGGCGAGGCAACCTGCAAACAGCGCGCAAGATGCGATGTCTGCTCTTATCCTTACGGCGAGGTCGATCCCGATAATCACAAAAAGATCCTTGCGGCAACATGCGTTTCAAAAGAAAAATGCCGCGACTGCAAAAAGGAACTGGGAGACTCGCTTGACCCCCAAAACCACGAAAAGCTGGAGGGCAAGGGGCTTGATAAGGTCTGCGCGGGATGTAAACGGACGCTTCTGCCCGAAACGGACGCAGGCATTGTTGACAGCACAAACGAAAAGCCGATAGATTTTAATGAGTATCTAAGCAAAGTGACAAAGGAAAGGGACGCAAGACTTTCCAAGCCTTTCAGCGGTAAAGACTATACTCATAAACCGACGGACGAAAGAAAAATGCTTTCAGCCGCCGAGCGGGCGTCATACATATATGACGCATACAATATGCCGAAGCGCAGCTCGTCCGAGATAACAAAGGAGCAGGCACTCGATGATGTGAAATTCGCCTTCAAAGCGATCTATACATATTACGGGCTTTATGAATATTTCGGCGGCGACGAGGTTTTTGAAGAGGCGGAAAAAGAGGCTATTCAGAAAATCAACGAAAGATTTGAGCAGAAGCAGTCATTCATGAGCGATACGGAGTTTCTTGAGATACTCCGTTCTTCGCTTGACTTCATTGTCGACAGCCACGGCGGAATATACGCCGGCAAAAGCGGCGGCTCTTTTACAAAGCTGAACAAGAAATATACTTATTCGTATTATGTAAAAGACATAGTTTTCAGAGAGGATGATATCGGCTATTATGCTCTTGTCAAGGGGAAGAAATGGTATCTTGAAAGCGTAAACGACGGAGATTTTTCGAAATATCTCAAAGTTACAATCGACGAAACCGGCGAGCTTGTCTATACGCTTATCAGAATAGCAAATCCGGACGCGGAAAGCCTTGAAGGAGATACGGTCACCCTGAAAAGGGGCGACACCGTATGCAGACTTGATATTGATTGGACTATGCTCGGAAAATTTTCGGGCGGCTCCGGAGAGACAATATGGGGAACAAGGGTTGAAAACGGCGTTCCGATTATCCACAGCAGAACTGTTTCAAACATTTACAGCGCGGAGCTGGATAAATTTGTCGCTTCGGGCTCTCAGTTTTCCGATCAGAAGCTGTTCATCTTTGATCTGAGGGGAAACAGCGGCGGAAACAGCCTTTATGTGAGCAGATGGCTTAAAAACTATTTCCCGCGCGCTTGGTTTTCGTATCCTTATTCGATTTCCGGCTTTATGTCCACATGGAGGGCTCAACAGGATCAGAACATGAAGATTGTTCTTATCGACAAGGGAGTTTGTTCTTCCGGAGAAATGGCATGTAATAACCTTTCGGCTTTCACAAATACGCTTATGGTCGGTACGAACACAAGCGGGTGCGTCCTTGCCGGAAACTTTATATATGCAAAGCTGCCGAAGTCGGGTATCATTCTCGGCCTCGGAACCTTCTGCTGGGACTATCCCAACGACTATTACAAAGGTATGAACCCCGAAGGCATAGGCTTTATGCCGGACGTTTTTGTCGACGGTAAGGACGCGCTTGATCTTTCAATGAAAATGATTGAATATTACGGCATTGAAAAAAGCAAG